>Ga0265301_10000223_pt1 | contig 90451 bp, 57 predicted proteins | sample AusTroGonzalo_MG_2_FD_193488 | JGI IMG/M metagenome (GOLD analysis project Ga0265301, IMG submission 193488) | Bovine rumen microbial communities from tropical cattle in Woodstock, Queensland, Australia - Gonzalo_04 | ecosystem: Host-associated > Mammals > Digestive system > Stomach > Rumen ... | reverse complement strand
GTGTCGACTACGACGGCACCCGTTCCCCTTCGAGCGAGAGTTCTGTAAACTACTCTATTCAGGAATATGTCAATGACTGTATCTACACCTTTGTGGATGCAGCCAACAAGAATGACCTACCCCACCCCAATATCATCACAGAAAGCGGACGCTCATTGGCAGCCCACCATTCTGTGCTCGTCATCGATGTGCTGGAGACAGCCTCACTGCCTGAGATGCCTGAGGAGTTTGAACCTGATGAGAACTCTCACCAGTTAGTGAAGGATCTCTATGAGATCTGGGACAACCTTTCCCCACGTAATGTTCTCGAAGATTGGCACGATGCTGAACAAATCCGCGAAGAAGTACTCGACCTTTTCTCGCATGGTATCGTAGATTTGAAGACCCGCGCTGAAGTGGAGGCCATGTATTGGAGTGTCTGCCACGAGATTCATGCCCTTGCCAAGAGTCTGAAGCATATCCCTGAGGAGTTGATGAAGATTGACAAACTTTTAGCCGATAAGTACTTCTGCAATTTCTCACTTTTCCAGAGCCTCAGCGACTCATGGGCCATCGATCAGGTTTTCCCCATCATGCCCATCCAACGGCTTGACGAACGGCCCACGCGCAATGCAACTATTCAGGACATTACCTGTGACAGTGATGGCAAAATAGCCAACTTCACGACCAATCGTCATAATACCCACTCATTACCCGTACACGCCTTGAAGAAGAATGAGCCTTATTATCTGGGCGTATTCCTCGTAGGCGCCTATCAAGAGATCCTAGGTGACATGCATAACCTCTTTGGCGATACGAATGCCGTACATATCTCTGAGAAGGACGGCTCCTACCACATCGACCAGATTATTGATGGTGAGACCGTGGAGGAGGTGCTCGAATATGTGCAGTACAATCCCAAGAAACTCGTCCGCCAACTTGAAGTTTGGGTGGCCAAGAGCGTGAAGCAGGGTAAGATTTCCCTCGATGAGGGCAAGGAATTCCTCAGCAATTACCGCTCAGGTCTCTATGGTTATACTTATCTGGAATAATGAAGGAGAAACTGACAATCGTAAAAGTAGGTGGGGCTGTGGTGGAAGACGAAGCCCAACTCTCACAATTGCTCAAAGACTTCAGTGCTATCGCTGGCAAGAAAGTCTTGGTGCATGGCGGAGGCCGCAAAGCCACGAAGGTGGCAGAAGCCCTCGGCATTGAGTCGAAAATGGTGGGTGGACGTCGTATTACTGATGCCGATATGCTCAGTGTGGTAACAATGGTTTATGGCGGTCTGGTCAACAAGAATCTTGTGGCCCGACTTCAAGCAAACGGTGTAAATGCCCTTGGTCTCACAGGTGCCGATATGGATGTCATCCATAGTCACAAGCGCCCTGTCAAAGACGGCATCGACTTTGGATTCGTAGGTGATGTTGACATAGCCAACGGTCTGATGCTTAGCAAATTTATTGAGGAGGGCATCACACCCGTGATGGCACCATTGACACATGATGGTCAAGGTCATATTCTCAACACCAACGCTGACACGATAGCCAGTGAAACAGCCAAGGCCCTTGCCCCCTATTATGACGTCACGCTGATCTTCAGTTTTGAGAAGAAAGGTGTCTTGCGCAATCCTGACGATGATGACTCAGTCATCCCTATCATCACGCACGCGGACTATATTAAATATAAGGCCGACGGCACCATCAGCGGTGGCATGCTCCCAAAGATAGAAAACGCCTTGGACGCCATTGATAGCGGTGTTTCGCGTGTCATCATCACGCTTGCTACTGCCCTTGACGGACAAAGCGGTACTATTATTCAACAATAAGGCGAAAATATTTCGCCTTATTTTGTAACTTTCGCGTTTCTCAATCGTCATTACTATTAGAGAGGATGAAAAAAATCAGTTTCCGGAACGACGTGTTGCCACTGAAGAACGAACTCTTCCGGCTCGCCCTCCGTATCACTCTCAACAGAGCGGAGGCAGAAGACGTTGTGCAGGAAACAATGATAAAGGTCTGGAATAGGCGCGACCACTGGGACGAGATTGATAACATCGAAGCCTTCTGTCTCACTATCTGCCGCAACATTTCACTCGACAAGATGAAAAAGGCGGAAAACCAGAACCAAAGTTTGGAAGAAAGTCATGATGCACCCGATTCCAGTTACACATCCAATCCTGAGGAACAGGCTATGCAGCGCGATCGCATCCAACTGATACGCCACCTCATCAACCATCTGCCCGAGAAACAACGCAGTTGTATGCAGTTGCGCGACTTCGAAGGCAAGAGTTATAAAGAGATAGCACAGGTGTTAGGCATCAGCGAGGAACAGGTAAAAGTCAATATCTTCCGAGCCCGCCAGACCATCAAACAAAAATTCATAGAAACAGAGGATTATGGACTATAAATACATCGAACAACTCTTAGAGCGTTATTGGGAAGGTGAGACGACCCTGCAGGAAGAGGCCATCCTTCGGACCTTCTTCAGTCAGGAAGATGTGCCTGCCAACCTGACGAAATACAAGGCGATCTTCGACTGCGGATTGCAGGAGGAAGCCTTAAACGATGATTTCGATGCCCGTATCCTCAGTAGCATTGGTCAGGAAGAGCCCAAAGCCAAGATTGTCACACTGACCTCACGCCTGAAACCACTTTTCAAGGCAGCAGCCATCGTGGCTATCCTCCTGACGATAGGCAATGCAGCACAGGCTCCCTGGAACTACGGATGGGACAATCCACAAGACGAATATGCCAAATATCGCCAGCAGCAGGTGGACACCGTCAATATCCTTAGTCCCGTTCAGGCAGAGAACATCACGGATTCTACCGTGGCACCTAAGCCTGAAGATCCATCCTATATCGAATAATTATTCTATGCTTTCTCTATAATAATCTAAACACATTATTAAAACAAGGAAACTGTGAAGTTTCCGTTCTCTCAAATTTTCATAACATACTAACGTAGAGAGGGCTGCCAAAACAGCCCTCCTCTTTTTTTCTTAATCTGCACCTATTTCCGCATCCGTAGATTCAGTTGCAAAAGCGATGGTATCAGGATACACAACGAGAAACCTACTGCCATCAGCACATGCCGCTGACTGCCAAACAAGTCTAAGGTCGTCATGTCAGGATTCGGATATAAGTTATAAAGAACATAGGCCACAGTATTGTTCACCCAATGGAACACCACACCTGGCACAATGCTGTCCGTACGGTAATATAGCCAACCAAGCAACAGGCCTATCAACAGTGTATGAGGCATCTGAGCAGGGTTCATGTGAGCGACACTAAACAAAACAGCCGATATCACAATTGCCACCCACGGTCGACTGTTCCACTGAAGCAGTGAGCGCAGAATGGCACCACGGAAAACGATTTCCTCAGCCAAAGGTGCAAGCAATCCGACAACGAAATAGCCATAGCGGTTACGCAGAATCATATCGAATTCCTCCTCTACGATATTTGGCAGTTCAGGCATCTGTTCCTGAAGCCATCCCGAAGGAATGATGGCTCCCAAGGCTGCCAAAAGACACCATACCAGCACCACCCACGGACGTGTCTGTATCCAATGACGCGAAACAATAGCCCATTTCTGCCAAAGGAACAATGCCATCGTCGCCACACTGAAAAGTGTCATCGTCAGGATAGTACCCGTGGCATCCAACACGGCTCCTGGCCCTTTCCACAAAAGATAAATGCCTTGGACTATTCCACCGGCCACCAGTTGAATCGCTAAAAAGACAAACCAGTAAATAATTGCATTCTTCATATATGATTCTTATTGATTGTTCGATAATATCTGTTCCGTTGTCAGCCTGTCCTGTTCCAATTGGGCAATCAGGCCCTCGCGAGTAGAAAACCGTTGCTCTGCCCGCAGACGACTAACAAACTCTACCGTCACCAGTTGTCCATAGAGATTGCCAACGGCATTCAGGATATGCACCTCCAACGTCTGTTGTTTTCCTGCAAACGTCGGACGCGTACCGATATTCATCATCGCAGGCATCCGATGTCCATCCACCATTGCCCAAACGGCATAGGCCCCACTGGCAGGAATCAGTTTTTCCGGACTGTCTGGTTCCAGATTTGCCGTTGGGAAACCTAGTTCGTGACCGATATGTTCCCCTGAAACCACACGCCCGGTGAGTGTATATCGGCGTGTCAGCGCATCTGGCATCATGTCCACATGCCCCTCTTCCACTAACAACTGACGGATTAGCGTAGAACTGACAGCCGTCTGGCCGTCCATCATCGCTACATCACCACGAACCACATCGATACCCAGTTCCTGACCATAACGCACATAGTCGTCAAAGCCCTCACTCCTGTCATGCCCAAAACGATTGTCGTAACCTGTCACCAACAATTCTACAGACAATCGGTCGCGCAGGATCTCCCGCATGAAGGCCTCCGCAGAAAGAGTGGCCAACTGGTGTGTGAAAGGCAGTACAATCACTTCTTCTACCCCCAATTCCTTTAAACAAGCGGTTTTCTCGTCAAGTGTAGAGAGCAGTTGTGGATGAAAAGAAGGATCGAAAAGTTGACGTGGTAGACGATCGAAAGTCACGGCTATGGGTTTCAATCCCCGTTGTTTGGCCTGACATACCATCATCCGCACAAGCATCTGATGCCCGCGATGCACTCCATCGAAACAACCTATCGTTGCTGCAGAGGGTATAGAAAGATGAATCTCTGGCGATAAAATCATCATTATTGGGTGCAAAGTTACAAAAATATTTGGAGATTTGACGTTTTTAATGTAACTTTGCACCCGAAAATGACGGAAATGTCGATTTCACCGGACTTGTAGCTCAGTTGGTTAGAGCAACAGACTCATAATCTGGAGGTCCCAGGTTCAAGCCCTGGCTGGTCCACGGAAAAAGAAAAAGGAGTTACGTACGTAACTCCTTTTATTTTCACACCCTACTAATCAGAAAATCTGATTAAATGTAGGACTCGTATACCAGTCTAAGCACTTCGTGCGGTCCATTGCCCACTCACCGAAGGAACAGCCTAAGTTCATATAGGCACCAAAGAGAACGCCATTTCTATAGAACCCGATATTCACACCTTCTAGAGGATAACGGAATGATGCATAGGGAATCATCAGGGCCCAAGGCAGATTCTTACTTTTGGCCAAGGTATACTCTCGCATGACCTGAGCCTCCCGATCACGATAGCAATGCAACTCCCAAATTGTGGTATAATAGGGACTCAATACAAAAGGATCGAACATGCCTGGTGTAAAATCATTGACACTCTGACCTTCCTTGAAATAGACATGATAGGTTTCTGTGCGACTGGGAAGAATCATATAAGCATCTCCATACAATTTCGATACATTATATTTCTTCCGTTGGAAAATCTGGTTGATTACTTCCAAATCTTCTCCCATTGCCCAATGTGCATCTTCAAACAGATAAATAACAGCCTCGCCATTACGACCTGACTGCAATAGACTACTGTTCTCAAACAACGGCGAGGCCATCTTCTCCAAGGGCACATCGTGATGAGAGCCGCCCAAATCAAAGGAACCGCCTCCCTCTATGGTCACGCTGTCAATATCTTCTGCCTTATAACCCACAAGGCGCAAACCGGCTGCCAACTGTTTCTCGCCACCCACAGCCGCCAGTTCTACATTGATCTTGAGATGACGGCTATTCACAATCTCACGCGACAGACGCAGAACCAGGTCATTATAATCATAGTCGCCAGGCTCAGGCATCTCTTCCTCAAAACAATACACTAACTTTTGCTGGACAAAACGGATGTTGGAGTCTATGGTCTTCTTCTTGTTCTTGACATTGGCAAAACTTACCACAGTATTAGCGATAGGGAAACTTACCACAGTATACAGACCATTGGCATCTACCAAAGCCGCATACAATTGTGAATACTTTGTAGGCACCGTCGCTGTGAGCACCACCCGTCCACCATCTTCGATGGCACTCTGCGCCATCACTTCGATATTAAGATCCTTTGGATCCAACGGATTATCAGATAGAATAAGAACGGATTGAGCATCCACATTGGCATCTGCCTGAATTACATAGATACGGTCTTGGGTCAACTCCCAAGTATGTGTGGCATCCACACTGTCCACTGGCGACGTCTCGTCAATAATCTTTTCATATTCGTCTTCATCGAACACATCTTTACCGCACGAGGTCATCAACAGGCCTCCAAGAATGCCCGCAGCAATCAAGATCTTCACAGTGTACCGCATCTTTGTCATGACAAATTAGTTATTTCGCGCCAAAATTACAAAAAAATCCGATAAGACACGCATTTTTTAGGGCATTTTACAGAATTTAACGATTAAAGTGTTGGATTTTCCCGAAAAATATACTAATTTTGTGCCCAAAGAATCGATTCAAAAGAAAATTTAAGTTACGTAACATTTAAAATCTTACTAAAAAATGAAGAAGTATTTGATAACAACTGGATTAGTTGTTGTATTCTGTGGCTCCTTCGTCAGTTGTCACGACGACGAAATTGCCAGCACAACAATTGAGCAGAGAAAACTTGCCTTCGAAGACGCATTCGTTAGGTTTTATGGACAGCCGGATCCAAACCACACGTGGGGATTTGGCAATGATGATGAAACTGTGACACGTAGTGTAGACGTAAATGGTAACATGTGGGAATCTTGTCCTTCTTTAGCCGAAGGAGAGGCCCAGGCTGTCCACAATTGGGTTAATAAACCAAAGAACGAGATACCTAAAGACTCATACTCAGAGGTATCACCAGTTGATCTCAAGAATTTCTTTGTGACTCAAGTATGGGGTAAAAATGAAAACACGACTGATGCCAATTGCTACTATACGGACTACAACAACGGTAGTGTTTTCGGTTCTGATAAAATGAATCATCTCCAGATTAGTAAGAGTGAAACCAGATTAAGTTCAGACGGTGTTCTGTCGGTGAATGCTAATTGGCAAAATCCGGGAGGAGACGCCATTAATGCAGACTGGGATCATGCAAACAATTTCAATGCTGCCCAAAATCAAGACTGGAACGGCAATACGATGTTTGTTAATTGGGGAACCAAGAATTTTGCCTATCACAATTCTTACGACAGCAGATACCACGACAAATGGATTATTGTTGATGGTTATTATATCACGGAAGATCACCGATTTGCAGGCAAATATTATGTATGCTTTGATTTCATTTCAAAGAATCCTAGCGCATATACTAATTTCCAAGATGCAGGCGGCTTTAATCACACCGTATCAGGAGCCTATAAGAATGTAGCAGATGCTGTTGGACAGCCTACTACCGATGGCTTAACCGTCGGCTCAGACTGGAGATACGTTAATGCTGTCGGTGGCAACATGGTTGTTGATGCCAACGAATATTACACAGACTGGATCATCCGTCTTGTTGAGGCAAAGCCAAAGAATCAGCAGGTTCCACAAGTAAAGGTTATAACAAGTACTGGTAAGATTAGAAAAGAAATCTTTGTACAATCAACGGCCATTAAGGGCGGTCGCGTTATGTGCGAGGATATTGCCAGTGGCAATTACGATAGAAAAGACTTTGACTACAACGATGTTGTATTCGATGCCATTATCTATCAAAACAAGTATGTGCTGGTAACTACAACTTTAGACAATAGCGGCACCATCTTAAGCACGAGTGATCCTGAGCCCAACTACATACAGGAGGAAAGCGACATGCCTAACCCGAGTTACACCTCTCACTATGCCAACATCCGTCTGTTGGCTGCTGGCGGTACTATTCCTCTGCAGATCGTTGCAAATAATCATAATTTTGAAGTACATAACCTGTTGGGCGGAAAAGCAACAACGGTGATGATCAATACACTCTATAAAGATGAGACCGATGTTGTTAATGGAGCAAAAGTAGACTATAGCAATGCTGTAGACTTGACGGTTGACGGTTCTAAAGATATTGAAGGTATTGAGCGACTCCAAGACATTGAAATCGCTGTGAAGTATTCACAAGCATCCGCCAAGATTGATGCGATCCCAGGCAGAGCCTCTGCAAAGATCTTAACGCCATTAGGTACCCCTTGGGCTAAGGAGCGTACGGATATAAGCACCGTCTATACACACTTTTCCGACTGGGTAACAAACGAAGATGCTACAGGCAACAGCGTTTGGAGCACCGACGTTAACAATTCCGGCACATTTGATATCAATGATGATCATGTGAAGGATTTTGTTCTGGAAGGCCTCACCATGCCTAGTAAGCCTTCGATTAGCAGTACTAGCATTTGGGAAAAAGAATATAGCAGCGGAAGTGCTGTAAGTTCTGTAAACGCCACCAATACATTAATGGCAACTCCCGCTGGTACTACCATTTACAACTATACAGCAAATGGTGCCGGTTATCTGTATGACGGCAGTAGTGTAAGTGCTACGAGCACCACACCTATTACAGCAGGAAGTAAGATTCGCATCTATGGTGTAAGCATCAGTGGTTGGGAAGTAACATGTAATAATCAAACGAAATCACAATCTACAGAAAATAGTTATACTACAAGCGGATATGTAGAGTTTGATGTTACCCAAGACTTGGGCAATAGTCTTGCTATTACAGGTAAGAACTTCACCATTACCTACATTACAGTTGTTGGTGCAAACGGTGGTGCTGTTTGGAACGGATCACAACATTTGGGCAATTGGGAATGGGATAAACGCATTGAAATTTCAAAAGATAAATTCGCTGGTTTAACAAAAGATAGTAAGATAAAGATTGAAACTGCATTTGAAAATAACTGGCAAATTAAAGTTCGTACCATTAACTCAGAAAGTCTCCTGATTCCTGCATGGAACAATAATAATGTTGTCCAGCCAGGAATGAATGGAGTAAACAGCAACTATGTTGAGTTCTCTCCTGGCACTGATAATTATGCAAATATGATAAAAGACGACGGTCTTATTATCTTCGGTACTAATTGTACTGTCACAAAGGTTTCATGGCAATAATAACAAAATCTATAATCCACTATTTAATTATTCTGATTTATGAAGAAGTATTTGATGGCAGGAATCGCAGCCGTTGCAATGTGCACTGCATTGACAGGTTGCTCACATGATGCCGACTTTGAGCAGACCATTCCAGGACAGCAAGTCCAAGAAAAGTACAATCGTGCTTTCTTAAATTACCTGGGTGTTGAATCAATTGATCCAGATCAGGATTGGGGATTTGGCGAGACGAGTAGTCTCACACGTTTGGGAGCAACCAGTTCTGCTAACACCAATCACAACGAATGGGCGGCTATTGATAACGTATATAAACTCCTTGTTCCTCCTGCGATAACGGAGCAACAGGCACTACGTGTGAAGGCCTATTTCCAAACTCACCGTTATCTGACTTATGAAGATCCAGGTTGGACAAAGTTCTTTGTTCAGCAGGTTTACAAGGGACACACCAATACAACAGGAAGCCTTTCAAGTGAAGAGTATACACAAGCAAATACTAACGCTGTTATTGGAAGTGACCATATGAATAAATTAACTGTTGGTTATGATGAACAACATGTGAATGACTTCAATAATGGTACAGGTGGCCCTGCTGATGTATTAAATAATGGCACTCAACAGAATAATTATGTTCCAAATGGTACAACCCATAAGGACATGATTACGCTGATGATGAATGCATCAACAGCCTGCGTTGGTTTCCATGTTACAGAAGGCAATGTGCAGCATAACGACTGCTGCGCACTTGTTAGTGCTCAGGTGATTGATGACTGGGCAAGAGCCCAAAATCCTGTCATTGGAGCAGACGTTTACTACGGCAATGACATCAACGGTGTACCAAACAGTTTTTGGGAGCGTTCTTTCGTTGGTCTTGATTATGAGCAAAAGAACATCAGTCAGATCTATCGCCAGAAGAATGGTCGTGATTATGCCACAATCCGCGACTTCATGAATGACGAGCAGAATACACCTAAAATCATGTACCAAGGGCAGTTAAAGGATAAGAGTGAATTCAACTTAGATGCTGCCCTTAAGAACCCCTATAATCAGAATGTCCGTTGGGTTGACGATAATACGAATGAGTATCTTGGTGACAATCTGGGAACAAATCAGAATACTTTCAACAAACAAGCAAACGGCGTAAAGTATTTCGACCTCGATGCCCTTTACAGTTATATCAATCAGGGAGCACTTCCTAAACTGAACAATATGGAGTTCATTAGGAATCTGGGAGGACGTGATTATGTATTCTCTGACTGGATTGTTACCCTGAGCCCCGCAAAGTCAATCCCCACTGAGGAAGTATATGACCTGAAGATTATTGCTGAGGACTTGAGTGCAACAAGTAATTCAGACTTCGACTTCAATGATATCGTTCTGGAAGTTAAGTATGGTAGTCCTGCTAAGGTGAGGTTGACCCACGCAGGTGGCACATTACCGCTCCGCATCAATGACAATGACCTCTTTGAGGTTCATAAGTTGTTTGGTGTTCAAGTTAATGAAATGGTCAATACCGGAATGGGCCCCAACTGTCCTGCAGTGCTTCTTAACGATAAAGGACTTAATGTGAATATCGCTAATGCAGCCGAAGCAAACACAAAACTTAAGTTGAGTGTTTACAAGGCTGGTGATTGGCAGGAGATGAAAGCACCTAAGGGTGAACCCGCCTGTAAGTTGGCAGTCGGTATGGACTACAACGTGCTTGGTGAGCGCCAGAGTATCAAGACTGCCTATGAAGACTTTGTTCCTTGGGCAACAAGAACTGGCTTCAAATCAAAATGGTGGGGAAATTAAAAAAATAATCAAATACTTCGATACGAAGGGTGTCTGCGTGAGTAGGCACCCTTTTTTCGTGAATAAACAGCACTTCTCTTTGTGTAATCAGAAAAAATGATTACCTTTGCACTCAGTATGGTATTAAATTGGATTTGGGTAGCGTTTTTCATCATCGCCTTTGTCATTGCGCTGGTGAAATTAGTGTTTTTAGGAGACTTCGAAGTATTCCCTGCAATGATGGACTCGACGTTCTCCTCATCGAAGACGGCCTTTGAGATTTCTCTAGGCCTTACCGGTGTGCTTTCCCTTTGGCTCGGCATCATGAAAATCGGCGAAAAGGGCGGCGTGGTGAATGTACTGGCCAAAATGCTGAGTCCACTTTTCACCAAACTGTTTCCAGACATCCCAAAGGGTCATCCTGTTACTGGTTCTATTTTCATGAACATCGCCGCCAATATGTTAGGCCTTGATAATGCCGCCACGCCCCTCGGCCTCAAGGCAATGGAGCAGATGCAGGAACTGAATCCCAAGAAGGATACGGCCTCGAACCCGATGATCATGTTCCTCGTGCTGAACACCAGCGGTCTGACGCTGATACCCATTTCTATCATGGTGTATCGTGCCCAAATGGGAGCCGCCCAGCCCACCGATATCTTCATCCCTATCCTGCTGGCCACGTTCTTCTCGACCTTGGCGGGTATCATTATTACCAGTCTCTTCCAGAAAATCAACCTCCTGAATCGTACCATTCTGCTTACCTTAGGTATCGCAGCACTTCTAGTGGCTACCATCATCTGGGGCTTCGGACAGTTAGACTCTGTGCTGATGAACAAGGTGAGCACCTCAACAGCAAACATCCTACTGATGGCGATTATCATCGCCTTTATCCTGGCAGGTATCAGAAAGAAAGTCAACGTCTACGATGCTTTCATCGAGGGTGCAAAGGATGGTTTCACGACTGCCGTCCGCATCATTCCCTATTTGGTGGCTATCCTCGTAGGCATCGGCGTATTCCGTGCCTCTGGGGCAATGGACATGCTCATCGATGGCATCAAATACAGCGTGGAAGCCTGTGGTGGTAATAGTGATTTCGTAGGCGCCTTGCCCACAGCCCTGATGAAGCCTCTCTCTGGTAGCGGTGCACGAGGCATGATGGTGGATGCCATGACTACTTATGGTGCCGACTCGTTTATCGGCCGTCTGAGTTGTATCTTCCAAGGCTCAACGGATACCACTTTCTATATCCTCGCCGTCTATTTTGGCAGCGTGGGCATCGTGAAAACCCGTCATGCCGTAGCCTGCGGTCTCCTGGCAGACTTCGCTGGCATCATCGCAGCAATAGCAATCGCATATCTATTCTTTGGATAATCTATGGCAAATCTGAAATCTCTCGCAAAAGACACGGCCATCTATGGCCTTTCGAGCATCGTAGGCAGGTTCCTCAACTACCTGCTCGTACCGCTCTATACCCACTATATGCCTAAGGACTCGGGCGACTATGGCATCAGCACCAACATCTACGCCTATACAGCACTGATTCTCGTGTTGTTGACATTCGGCATGGAGACTACACTCTTCCGCTTTGCGAATGATGAGCGTACCAAGCCTGACACCGTGTTCTCAACGGCAATGGCTGTGGTAGGTTCGCTCACACTGGTATTCATACTGCTGGTATTCGGCCTCATCGATCCCATCAGCAAGGCATTAGGCTATACAGAGCATCCTGACTATCTATTGATGATGGCCGTTGTGGTGGCCCTTGATGCCATACAGGCAATCCCTTTCAGTTATCTACGATTCCAGAAACGCCCCATCCGCTTCGCGTCGCTAAAGATGCTCTTTATCTTCCTGAACATTGGCCTGAACCTGATCTATTTCGTATGGTTGGGTAAAACCTCTGTCTTCTACGTGTTTTTCATCAACATGCTCTGCACAGGTTTTATCACACTGTTCTTTATTCCAGATCTCTTTAAGATTCATTGGCACTTCGATGGCCTGCTGCTTAAAAAAATGCTCGGCTACTCGTGGCCAATCCTGATACTGGGTATCGCTGGCATTCTGAATCAGGTGGCCGATAAGATTATCTTCACATTCGTTTATCCTGACAGAGTCGAGGCAGATGTTCAGTTAGGTGTCTATGGCTCATGTGTGAAGATTGCGATGATTATGGCGATGATTACACAGGCCTTCCGCTATGCGTATGAGCCCATTGTCTTCGCCAAGAACAAAGATGCCGACAAAACAGAGTACTACGCCTCGGCTATGAAGTATTTCCTGATCTTCACGCTGTTGGCTTTTCTCTGCGTAGTGGGCTGGATGCCATTACTACAATATATCATTGGTGCTGATTATCGCGAGGGATTAGGTGTGGTACCTATTGTGATGGTGGCTGAGATCATGATGGGTATTTATTTCAATCTGTCATTCTGGTATAAACTTATCGACAAGACCATCTATGGTGCCTGGTTCTCGTTGGCAGGATGCATGGTTCTCATTGCAGTAAACATCCTCTTTATTCCTCAATATGGCTATTGGGCCTGTGCTTGGGGTGGTGTGGCCGGCTATGGCACAGCAATGGTGCTGAGTTACATTGTGGGACAGAAAAAGAATCCCATCCCCTATCCTATGCAGAGAATCGCCTACTATGTGGCCCTTGCCATTATGTTGACAATGACAATGTATTATATCCCAGAAACTTATGGTTTTGGCCCCGTTTTAACAATAGCCTTCAATACCCTTTGTATCTGCTGCTTTGTGTCGTATATCCTTCACAATGATCTGCCCCTCAGCAGTCTCCCTATTATTGGAAAGAAATTCAAGAAAACAAAATAAGAATATGAAGAAATTATTATTTACTATCATCACCACTTGTGTTCTGTCTACGGCTAAAGCCGATGAAGGCATGTGGACGCTTTACAACCTGCCAAATGCCGTCTATGAGACGATGAAAATGGAAAACTACGAACTGTCTTATGGTGCCCTCTACGAAGGTGATCAGGCCATTAAGAACTGCGTGGTAAATTTTGGCGGCTACTGCTCGGGCGTAGTCGTCTCACCCGATGGTTTGGTGTTTACTAATCACCATTGTGGCTTTGAAGCCATCCGCTCACATTCCACTGTGGAGCACGACTATATGCTCAATGGCTTCGTATCCAACTCCTACGAGGAGGAATTGCCCAACAAAGATCTCTTCGTGAGTTTCATGATTGAACAGAAGGATGTTACTAGTCTGCTCGACTCCCTCGGCTACGAAAAACGTGCACAAAAAGGCTCTGGCGAATTTCTCGTCGACTCCCTGGAGCGCGCTTTCCAGAAGGAAATCCGTGCCAAGGATTCCACGCTGCGTGTGGAACTGAAGCCATTCTATGAGGGTAACAGATTCTATCTGACCACCTATCGCGATTATAATGACGTCCGTCTGGTATTTGCACTTCCCAAGTCAATGGGTAAGTTCGGTGGTGAGACAGACAACTGGATGTGGCCACGCCAAACCTGCGACTTCTCCGTGTTCCGCATCTATGTAGATCCCAAGACGGGCGGTCCTGCGAAATACTCAAAGGACAATGTACCCATGCATCCCAAGAAGTGGGCACAGGTGTCGCTGCAGGGCTATCAGCCCGGTTCTTTCTCAATGACCCTCGGTTATCCTGGCAGTACCAGCCGTTATTTGTCGAGTTATGGTATCCTGGAGCGTCGCGATGCCCAGAACAAGCCTCGCTACCAGACCCGTGAGATCAAACAGGACATCATGATCCGCCACATGCGTGCCGACGAGGCTGTACGTATCAAGTACGACTCGAAATATGCTCAGAGTTCCAATTACTGGAAGAACTCTATCGGTATGAACAAATGTATCGACAGCATCGGACTGATTCAGCAGAAGGCTGCCTACGAGGCCAAGATCCGTCAATGGCAGGATTCCACAGGTTTCCTGAAGGACAAACTCGACTTCAACAAACTTGAAAACTTTTACAAGAAGCGCTTTAACGCCATGAGAGCCATGATGTATTTCAACGAGACATTCGGGCGAAATGACGAAATGACTAATCGTGCCCTGAGAGTGACACGTGGCATTCAGGTGAAAGGCGACAAGCCTAAAAAGCAGTACATAGACTTCAAGGATAACAGCGACACTTGGGATCTGAACCTCGACCGTGAGGTGCTGGCAGCACTGATAAAGAACTACCGCGAGCAGGTGGAAATGAAATACCAGCCTGATTTCTATAATATTATCGACCACGACTTCAATGGCGACTATCAGGCGTTTGTCGATAATCTCTACAAGAAATCCATGCTGATGAAGAACAACAAGAAGATCTTCGTCAACAAGAAAAACTATCATAAGGATCCAGGCGTGTCATACGGTGAGAGCCTGATTTCCGCCTTGGCAGAGATCCGCGCAGACCTGTTGAGCACCTACGACAGCATCGATAATCTGGAGCGTTACCTCTGTGCCGCTAAGTTACGTATGGAGGAAGACATGCCCAATTACAGCGATGCCAACTTCACCATGCGCCTGAGTTATGGACAGGTGGGTGAATACCTGTTGGCAGGACAGCCCTCAGGCTATTACACAGAGGCCAGCAGCATTGTGAAGAAGATGGAACAGGGAGAAAAAGGTGTCATCGACTACGAGGCAGAGCCCATCATGAAGGAATTGCTTTCTGCCAAGGACTTCGGCAAATATACCGACAAGACCACAGGCAAACTGCATCTCTGCTTCCTGTCAAACAACGATATTACTGGTGGCAACTCCGGCTCACCCATGTTCAATGGCAAAGGCGAACTCATCGGTCTCGCCTTCGATGGCAACTGGGATAGTCTGAGTTCTGACATCTTCTTCGACTCTCAGTTAGCCCGCTGCATCGGTGTTGATATCCGATATGTGCTCTATATGATGGAGAAATGGGGAAAGGCTGACAGACTGATTAAGGAAATCGGTGCCAAATAACAAGAAAAGCCCCGTTTCATCGGGGCTTTTTTATTTCTTTTTCTTGCGAGGCTTGCGCATAGCCCAACCCTCTTCGCTGAAATCGGGCTCCTCACCACGAAGGTCACGAGGTACCTTATTCATCAAACTACGCCAGTCTTCTTTTTTCGATGAACGAGACGATTGAGTTGAAGCCTTTCTGCCTCCGCCCGTTTCCCGTCGTCTGGTTCCTGCTTCCTGTTTCCGATCTCCTTCATCAGCATCATTGCAACGAACGGTGCGACCTTTATAGCGGATGCCTGTCAATTGGATCATCACCTTCTTGGCATCCTTCTCTGGCACTTCGAAGTAGGAAATCGTGTCAAGCAAATCGATATGGCCTACTTCCTGACGTCCTCCCACAAAACGGTTCAGCGTCTGCATCAACTCGCCAGGATAGAAGCCATCGCGCTTACCTAGATTGATAAAAAGCCGTTTGTAGCCTTTCTGCGCCTTGTTCTGCAATTTCTGCTTGTCCGACTGCGGTTTCTTCTCTTTGGCCATATCCACCTTCTCTATCTCAGGCGCCTCTGCATAGTAAGCCAGAAACTTACCAAACTCCAAGGACACAATCTTCTTGATGATTTCCTCTTTATCGATGTACTCGAAGTAGCGGCTGATGTCCTGCATGAAGGGCGCAATCTCCTCATCGTCTACATCCGTCTTCACTATCTGATCCATCACCTTGTAGAGTTGTTTCTTGCAGATTTCCTCAGCCGAAGGGATTTCCGCCTGCACAAAGGCCTTGCCAATCTCCTTTTCGATATTGCGGATCTTGAACTTCTCCTTGCTGTGTACAATCGAGATCGATGTGCCCTTCTTGCCTGCACGACCAGTACGACCAGAGCGGTGGGTATAGTTCTCGATGTCATCAGGCAGTCCGAAGTTAATTACATGCGTCAAGTCATCCACATCGAGACCACGAGCCGCCACATCCGTTGCCACCAACAACTGCGTGAGATGCTGACGGAACTTCTGCATCGTCAGGTCGCGCTGGGGCTGTGAGAGGTCGCCATGCAACGACTCCGCATTGTATCCGTCACGAATCAGTTTATCAGCAATCTCCTGTGTCTCTATCTTCGTGCGACAGAAGATGATGGCGAAGATCTTGGGGTAGTAGTCCACGATACGTTTCAAGGCGAGGTATTTGTCCTTCGCACTCACCAGATAATAGATGTGGTTCACGTTCTCAGCACCCTCGTTGCGGCTACCCACCACAATCTCCCTGTAGTCGTGCAGGTATTTCTTCGCGATTCGCTCCACCTCTTTACTCATCGTAGCCGAGAACATTAGCGTGCTGTGCTCTGCCGACAACGATTCAAACACTTCGTTGATGCTTTCCGAGAAGCCCATATTCAGCATTTCATCGGCCTCATCGAGCACGATGGTCTGCACCTGTTCCAGGCGGGCATAGCCACGATGCATCAGATCGACAAGTCGTCCTGGAGTCGCCACGATGATGTTCACACCCTTCTTCAAGGCGCGCATCTGGGGCTCGATAGACGCACCGCCATAGACAGCCTCCACATGCACCCCATCCATATACTTGGCGAAGTCGCGGATGTCGTCTGTTATCTGCAGACACAACTCTCGTGTCGGACTCAGGACCAAAGCCTGTGTCTCACGACTGGTTGTATCGATCCTTTCCAGCAACGGGATTCCGAAAGCAGCCGTCTTACCCGTTCCTGTCTGGGCAAGGGCAATCACATCCCTACCCTCTGGCGAAATCAGATAGGGAATCACTTCCTCCTGTACAGGCATCGGCTGCACAAACCCTAACTCCTCGATGGCCTTGCGGATCTCTCCGCTCACGCCTAATTCTTCAAATGTCTTCATCTTAGGTGCAAAGATAAACAAAAAAGCCGAATAATCCAAATCTTCAGCGCTTTTTGTGTGGTGTAACAAATCGGTAATACAAAGCCGGAACCAAGTGTGCTTGATTCCGGCTGATTGGTATGTTAAAAAGAATACTTACGGAGTGACTTCACGCACCAAGCGAACACAACGGCCATAGTAACGTTTTTGACTGTTTTCCCCACTAACGCTGGTAGCATAGAAACTCAAGAAGTTCACCTTATCTGTCTCATAGCCAGTACTTGACCAATAGTCTCCGTTGGTTCCTACACCGATAACCTCGTTAAATCCACGAGCACCTGCAGCAGGAAGGAAAAACATGCCAGCATTGTACATTGCTACATAGTTTAGAGAGGTATAGATATCAGCACCCCAAGTATAATCCCCGTTACTATTTATGCTAGTGGGGATGGTTCCCATATCATCAGTCCAGATATTAGTTTCACTATCTGGGAAGATCAGAAGACCATTGACACCATCTATTGTAATACGGGCATATTTAGAATAAGCGGTTTCGCCAATAACAGCACCTCTTGAGGGGGCAGTCATCAGATAGTAGCACTCGTCCCTGGTCAATGTTCGCCATTTGTAAGATCCACCATTAACAATCTGTAAATATCCTTCTTGGGCTGTGTTATCATCATTCGTTTCCCAACAACCTGTGTAGAGCGACTCGTTTTCCACATTACCGTTGTAATCCGGATCGTTTTCTGAACTCGTTGCTCTCACTAGTCCGTGCACCTTGTTAGTTGCCGAAGTGCCCTGCCATGTAAACATATCTATCCATTTATCTTCAAAAGCGACTCCTTGTGCAAACAGAGTGTTTCCGCTATCATCACCAGAGCCTATATACTCCAAGAAGCCGCCGAATCTCCACATACTGACTGTGGCGGTGACAGCAGGACTGCCCGCATAACTTGCCAATGCCATCAGGTTACCTGGTGCCAAGACCACACTCTTAGTGCTGCTAACCTTAAAGGAATGACTTACATTAGCCCCTGCCGGACTAACGGATAATTTACGTCCGCTGGCGCGGTTGAGCGCACCGACACTTTGGGTAACGGTAGCCATACGGATAATGGAAGCATCGGCAGGATCGTTCACTACAAGGATGTCCTGAGGAACCGTTAGCGTCGGAACAGGTAGCGTGATATATGCGTAGTTGCCGCTGGTGATCTCCGGAACACCAGTAACGGTGATGACAGCACTCGCGCTCGCATGAGTAAAATTGTCAGCAAGGATACCGTCATTGTTTTCTGAAGGGACTTCGTTAAGAGTTACCTCACCAGTTACATTGGTCTTGAATACAAAGGAGAGCGTACCGGCGGCAATGTTGGTTATACGGAAGCGCACTACGGCACCAACTTGCTTAAAGTGAAGGGATTCTCCTGCGGTATAGGTAGCCATCATGGGGCAGGGAACCTTGCTGGCATCTGGATCAGCATCACCAACTTCTGCATAACTATAACTTTCTGGCAGCACGAAGGTTACGCCAGAATTCGTAATAGATTTTACCATACTTGCAGGGAAACCAGCGAAGCCTTCGTCCGTATCTTTGAATCCTTCTGACATAGCAAAAGACGCAGAATTAGCGGCATCGGTGGTTGTACCAGTATAGATATCTGTACCATTGTAAACCTTAATCTGATCACCACTAGAGAAAGCAAAAGCTCCCCCAGTTTCAGCCAAAGTGGCTCTCGTGGCATCCTCCTTGTCGATACACGCAGTGAGATAGACGGTCTCAGTCTTGCTAGGTTCGTCTTCAACAATTTGGATAAGTTCGGAAACTTCATCCTTACTACATGCGGTTGCTAGCAATAGCAGAGCACCCCCAAAAATCTTATAGATTGATTGTTTCATTTTCATTACATGAGTTTTAATTAGTTACAAATAATCCCCAATCCAATCTACACCTTCGTTGTCAAAGGAGTCTGTAGATCCTGCCATAATGCAACACGGTTGCATTATAAGTATTTCGCATTTTGGCGAAATGTACTCTTTTTTTATTTTTCTCATACATTATAGTTTTAGAATATTTTTGCAAATATACAAAAAAATTGGGAAACCACCTTCCCCCCGTACGTTAAATAGTATTAAAACAAAAAAATGATTAAATAATCTTCGAATGTCTCATCACCACATCGAGCACTATGATCAAGATGAAACCGATGACGAAAAACGATGACAATAAAAACAACACTATACTGACATTTTGGGGGGCTTTTGCGCACAATATCGCTCACAACAAAGACTAATTTAGTACTAGTATTTGTCGAGTGCCCTATCTTGCATGATCGAAATAGGCGCTCCGCAAACAGCAGCATTAGAGTAAGCGAAAAATTCTCTAGAGAATTTGATGCTTACCTCCCTATTCCGCAATCTTTAGTACGTATCTAAGCAGAAAATTCTCTAGAGAATTTATAAACTTTCCTTAACTTAACAACTTGCGAAGACGTATCTTTCGTTGTGCGAGTGCCCTATTGAAGCCTTAAAAGACCCATTATACCATGATTTATGCCTGTTTTATGTCGGTTCTATGTCAGTATGTCGGTAAAAATAGAAAAATCATCAACTAAATTTGAAATGAAATCGCTCAGCACTCGGAACAACAAAATATATTTGGCAGTTCTCTCAACTTTTCGTAACTTTGCAGCAGAAAAATAAGAATAGTATGAAGATATGTGTGTTTTGTTCTGCAAATCAGCAGATTGACCCAGCGTTCTTTTCGATGACAGAGGAACTGGGAAAGTGGGCAGCGAAGAATGGCCATGCCATTGTGTATGGTGGTGTGAACCAAGGTCTGATGGAATGTGTGGGAAAGGCCGCTAAAGAGAATGGCGGTCGTACCATCGGTGTGGTGCCAACAGTCGTTGAGAAGACCGGACGCACCAGCGATTATGTGGAAATCGAAATCCCCTGCGACAACCTCAGCGACAGAAAACAGTTGATGATGGACCAGAGCGATGTGTTTATCGCCCTGCCTGGTGGCATCGGCACCATCGACGAGATATTTACCGTCGCCTCATCGGCCACAATCGGCTATCACAACAAACCCGTGATTCTTTATAATATGAAGGGCTTTTGGAATACACTCATTGCTCTGCTCGATGATCTTCAGGACAAAGGCATGATTCGAGGGAATTGGCGGGATTATATAAAAACGGCCGATTCCATCGAAGAAATAGAATCTTTAATATAGTTTACAGTTGACGGTTTACAGTTTACAGATGATAACCTGGCAAGCCACTCATACTGCCTATAGAAGTAATCAACTGTAAACCGTAAACTGTAAACAAGAATACTACCCAAGCAGACTGTCGGCCAACTGCTCCAGCAGCGCCTCATCGGCAGCCTTCATCCGAGAGCGGATGGTGACCATCGGCTCTACTATTTCGCAGTCCTTCAACCCCTCAATCATCGAGCGCATCACCTTACCTGCTGTAGGTGCCCAACTGCCGTTCTCGATGATGCCGAAGCGGCGCTTCTGATAGTTCTTGATTTGCAGGTGATAGAGGAAGTCGTGCATCACAGGGAACACACCTGCGTCGTAACTCGATGCAGCCACAACGACGGTTGGATAACGGAAAGCGTCCTCGATGACCTCTGCCATATCGTCGCGGCTCAGGTCACTCACCACCACTTTTGGAGCACCTTTTTCGCGCAGTATCTCACCCAGACGTTCGGCAGCCGCTGCCGTTCCACCGTGAATGCTGGCGTAGGCAATCAGGATTCCTTCGCTCTCGGGCTCGTACTTGCTCCATGTGTCGTACAGTTTGATGGCAGCAGCCAACTGTTCACCCTTGAGCACAGGACCATGCAGCGGACAGATGGTCTGAACATCAACTGCAGCCAGTTTCTTCATCACCGTCTGAACCTGTGTGCCATACTTGCCACAAATATTAAAATAGTAGCGGCGAGCCTCGCAAGCCCAGTCGTCAGTCTCGTTCACCAAAGCACCAAATTTGCCGAATCCATCGGCAGAGAAGAGCACTTTGTCTAAACTATCGTAACTCATGATGACCTCAGGCCAGTGTATCATCGCAGCCCCGATAAACTTCAGTTCATGATGGCCCAGCGAGAGTGTGTCGCCCTCCTTGACAGTCATGACGCGACCTTCGAAGTTAACACCCTCGAAGAAGTTGGGCAGCATTTTCGCGGCCTGGGCGCTGCATACGAGTTGCAGGCCAGGATAAGTCTCCAGCATCCAGGCAATGAGCGCAGCGTGGTCTGGCTCCATATGGTGAGCCACCAGATAGTCAGGCTGGCGCCCATTAAGTGCGGTCTTCAGATTTGCCTTCCACGCTTCACCCTTGCGACGATCGGCAGTATCCAATACAGCAATCTTCTCATCGTCAATGAGATAGGAATTATAACTCATGCCTTCAGGCACTACATACTGACTCTCAAACAGATCAATATCAAGATCGTCAACACCGATGTACTTAATAGTATCACTCATCATATTCTTATTATTAAATCTCTTCCATTTCCTTCAAACAGGCCTCCAACTCTCGCTTCTTCTCTTCGGCGAATGTCTTGTCAACACTATTGTCGATACTCTTGCAGACATTATACGAAAACTTCTGGGCACAGGCAATCAACTGATCCCACAACTGCTCTTCGATTCCGTTCAGGATCATTTCCCTGGTGATGCCATATCTGATGAGTCCGTAGACAAAACCCGCATTGAAATTGTCGCCAGCGCCAATGGTGCTCACCGTCTCCGTCTTCTCAACGGGATACTGTTTCTTGATATCGCCAACGGCCCTCAACTCCACAGGATCACTGCCCTGCGTCAAGATGAAGTTCTTGGTATAGAAGGCAATCTGTGAACGATAGATGGCATCAGCATCCGTCTTCTTATACAAGATGTCGAAGTCCTCCGAAGAACCTCGCACGATGTCGGCATATTCCAGATTCTCCAGAATATTGGGCGTCAGTTTCATGACCTCATGCTTATGCGAGGAACGGAAATTGATATCGTAATAGATGATGGCACCATTGTTCCTGGCGTGATCCAGAAAGGCTGCCATCTGTGGGCGGATCACAGGATTGACGGCATAATAGGAGCCGAACATCACGATGTCATCGGGCTGGATGTCAGGATAGACGAAGTCCATCTGATCGTGCGGATGATCCTTATAGAAGATGTATTCGGCATCGTTGTTCTCATTGAGGAACGCCAGAGATACGGGCGACTTCGACTCCGGATAGACGGCGACATTATCCGCATTCACCCCATTCTCACGCGAGAAAGCGATAATGCGCTCTCCCACACGGTCATTGCCAGTCTCACTGATAAACGAAACAGGCACACCAGATCGACCTAATGAGATGACGCCATTAAATACCGATCCGCCTGGCACAGCACCAATAGGCTGATCATTCTTGAAGATGATGTCGAGAACAGTCTCGCCGATTCCTATTACTTTTCGCATCGTTTTTTCTGTTTATTGGTGCAAAGATACAAAAAGTTTATAGTTTATGGTTTATTGTTTATAGATTTTTTTGTAATTTTGCGGGCAAAATGGCAAAATACAATACCCATACCCTCCCAAATGGCCTGCGAATCATCCATCTGCCGTCGACTTCGCAGGTGGTTTACTGCGGCTATCAGATTGCAGCAGGAACCCGTCAGGAGCACCAAGGCGAGGAGGGCATCGCCCATTTCTGCGAGCACATGACCTTCAAGGGTACCGCCAAGCGCAATGCCCTTCAGATTATCAATGCCTTAGAGGGTGTTGGGGGTGAACTCAATGCCTTTACCAACAAGGAAGACACGACATTCTATGCCGCCATCTCTAAGGAGCACTTCGCCCAGGCCGTGAACGTCCTGACGGATATCGTCTTCCATAGTCAATATCCGCAACAGGAAATCGACAAGGAAGTGGAGGTCATCTGCGATGAAATCGAGAGTTATAACGATTCGCCAGCCGAACTCATCTACGACGAATTCGAGAATATCCTCTTTGAAGGCCATCCCTTAGGACATAACATTCTTGGCAAGGCAGAGCAACTGCGCACTTATACTACAGAAGATGCCCTGCGCTTTGTCCGCCGTTACTATCGTCCTGAAAATGCCATTTTCTTCGCCTATGGTGATGTAGACTTTGGAAAATTAGTGAAAAAAATAAATAGTTTACAGTTTACAGTTTACAGTTTACAGATGATTACTCCTGCTGCAGACATATCAACTGTAAACTGTAAACCATCAACCGTAAACAAAACAATAACCCGCTCCCTCGGCACGCACCAAGCACACGTCATGCTCGGCACACAGGCCTACGACATCCACCACCCGCTTCGTATTCCGCTCTACCTTCTTAATAATATGCTGGGAGGTCCTGGCATGAATGCCCGTTTGAATCTCGCCCTCAGAGAGCGCAACGGACTAGTCTATACGGTTGAGAGTACGATGGTGAGTTATAGTGATACCGGTATCTGGAGCGTCTATTTCGGCTGTGATCCCCATGATGTTAAAAAGTGCCTTCGTCTGGTACGTCATGAACTCGATAAGGTTATGCAAAAGCCACTCAGTGCCACACAGTTACGCAATGCTAAGCGCCAACTGAAGGGGCAGATTGCCATCGCCTGTGATAACCATGAACAATTTGCCCTCGACTTTGGCAAGAGTTTTCTACATTACGGCTGGGAGAAAGATATCACCCATCTATATGACAGCATCGACAAGGTCACTTCCGAAGACATTCAGAAAGTTGCAAACGAACTGTTCGCCCCAGAAAAACTGACCACACTCATCTTCAAGTAAACACCTCAATTCCCTCTGACAATCTCATCATGGGTGATATAGTTCCTGTCTTCTGGCAGGGATTGAGGCGTTATCACGAACTGTCGTCCGCCTTGCAGGTTAAGCGTCACTTTCTGGAAACGGGGAGCCGAAAGCATGTATTGATTGGTGGCAGGGCAGACGGGATAGAAACCCAATGAAGAGAAAATATACCATGCCGACATCTGACCTGCATCATCATTTCCAGAGAGTCCGCCAGGGGTATCGTTGTACTCGGTATCGAGGATATGCGCCACACGTTGAATCGTCTTATCCCTTTTTCCGATGAAATCGTATAAATAGGCGATCTGATGACAAGGTTCATTACCATGCCAATAGCGACCTTCTGTAAACATGGAGTCGAGTTTGGCCTCAAACTTTTCTGGACCACCAAGCACCTCTATCAATCCCCCCATATTATGAGGCACATACCAGGTATAGTGACAGGCGCTACCTTCTGTGATATACGGTTTAAGATGGACATAGTCTGTATTCCCCTCGAACTTGCCACCGTCATCCTTCTTCTTTGAGATCTTCTTTGGTGCATGGCGCCCGTCGCAATAACCCGTCTGAGGGTTGATGACGTTACGCCAGTTCTCTGAGCGACGCATCAGTTCTGTATAATCCTGATCCTTTCCCAAAGCCTTAGCCAACTGGGCGACCGCGAAGTCATCAAAGGCATATTCGAGGGTGCGCGATGTCTGTTCTTCACGGTGGTAAGCCTCTTTCACGCTATCCTCCAAGGGGATGTAGCCATACTTCAGATAACTCTCCAAAGCCCTGCGCCCCATACCATTTTTATAATCCTCATACGAGGCAGGGGTCTCGAAGGCGTTTTTCCGCATGCCTTCATAGGCTTTTTCTACGTTGAAATCGCGGATTCCCTTAATATAGGCATCCGCCAAAGTCACAGAACAGTGGTCGCCAATCATCGCAGCCGTATAGGAATTCCAACAAGGGAAGATGGGCAGCCACCCACCCGCTTCATACATCGTCACCAACGACTGCATCATATCAGCCGTCTCCTTAGGCGCAATCAACGTATAGAGCGGATGCAGGGCACGATAGGTGTCCCACATGGAGAAGTCGCCATAGTATTTCTGAGGTGAGAGGTTAGAGGTAAGAGGTAAGAGAATCGTACCATCGGCAAACTTTGGATACGTCCCATCCGCATCACTCATCTCACGAGGCAGGAACGAAGCACGATATAGCGCTCCATAGAACTGATTCACGCGAGCCGTATCAGGATCCTCCACATCGATGGTATGCAGACGATCCATCCACTGTTGGGCAAGCGATGCCATCATACTATCAAAATCTTGCGATGATGCCTCTAGGTCAAGGTTACGCTTACAGCCGTTTTTGCCCGTAAACGAGGTGGCAGCCTTCAGGATAATCGGTTCATGGGCCTTACCCTTGAAAGTGAACCATGCGCAGAGACTATCACAACCAAAATCCACGATTTTATCGTATGCTTTCAGCAGATAATGTCCACTGAAGCCTGCTGATTCACCCCATCCCTGATAGATACGATGCACAGGATTAGAACCATAGATGGTCTTGGCAATCGTATCCACATGTAGGGTTCCTTGTCTTTCATCGCTGTTGTGATTGAGCACAATGTGAATAGGTCCGTCTTGCTCTGGGGTGATACGGAAGATGGCTGCATGACTACTGCCTGTCACCTCCATCTTCAGATGCTCCTTAGGCAATCGGACGGCATAATAATGCGGATGGGAGATTTCTTCTTGGTGATAGAATGGCGTTGCCCGTTCCTCTGGCCTCAGGCGCAGTTTTCCTCCAAGAGCCGCCAAGGTAAACGAGCCATAATCCTGCGTACAGCCACCTACAATCCAATGACTGTTGCGAATGCCCTGAAACAGCGAGTCGGTATAATAATATGGTGCCACGCACTTCTTCTCTGTATCTCGCGTCTGAGGCGTCCAGCAGTTCTGACCATTGGGAGCCAATACGGCAGGCAGCGTCTGTCCGTGTTCCTCAGAACCCTTTCCAAAAAGCCCTGCCGTCTTGGTGTTTGCAGGGGCCGTTCCCACCATTGTGTTCAAGGTACAAAGTTGACGCAGATGCTCAAAATAGTGCATGCGGTCTGCTACATGCTGCTTCACTTCCTCCCAATCGTAGAAGCCCTCCACCTGATAGCCAATATCCTTCATGTGGACAGGTCGCTCATTCAGTAGCAGTTGCACAAGCACACAACCCTGTGCACCTTTGTAGAAGATCATTTGCAGGTTCGCTGCCATTGGTAAAAGGGCATCCATCGGCCAACCTTTCGTATCAACCCCCATCAGTGTCAGCAAGCGATAAAGGTTGGTATCGTGGCCAAAGCGGAGGTCAGACCCTACGCCACCTCTGGCGATGGCAACATCGGCATCTGCCTCAATACGCTCCCAAAGCGATGTGGCACAACGGGCGGCAATGCCATGATTCATAATAGAATCGCTATTCTGAAGGGTCATTCGGGTGTTGTTCAAGTTGTAAGCAGCATATAATTCCTCATCCGTGAAGATATCATAGAGTGAGACATTCAGTTCCACATCCTGCATATCCGAAGCAATGGTATGCAATTCTGAAAGTAGTTTCTCCCTACTTGGCTGCGACAAATGGCTGGCATCCGTAAACAACGCATTGATAAACCGATCAGTAGAAATCGGCAATGGCCAATCTCGCGAATGCTCGAGGTAATTCTGATCTTTCGACTTATAGGCAATCCAATCCATATCTTCCTCACGGGTGATGGGCTCGATCTTTATCGATGGATTCAGCGTTTTCAGTTCAGAAACGAAGTTTTCCATACTGGTCTTACAGCGATTGACAGTACTGGAATGAGCCGTCAGATGGGCCTCTGCCGTAAACAACTGAGGGAAGTTCTGAAACATCCTTTTAGCAATCTGATGATGCTGGCGACCACCAAGCGGCGTCAACAATCCTGCATTCCCTTCAGCATTCTTACAAATCTTCTCCAAACGCTTGCGAACGTTCTTGCCTAACTTCGTCAAGCGGTTCTTATCCTGGAACTGCTTATTCACCCAGGTATATCGTTTATTACTGGGTAACCAGCGAGAACCGTGCCGACCATAATGGGAAATATAGAACGGCTCATACCCCTGAGGGGCTGTTGCCAATTGCGTTTCTGTCACAGGATAAGCATAATACACACCGCCCAATTTCTCATACTGGGCAAACATGGAGCCAACTATCAGGCAGAATAGTCCAAGTAATAATATTCTTCTCATTCTATTCATGTCGTTATCGTTTTCCATCATTATGTCCTTAGCAATTCAAAGATAAAGCGTGAACCTTGCGTATAACTCGTATCCAACCACAGGTCACCGCCCATTCGCTGCGCAATGGAACGTGCGACGGTCAGTCCGATACCTGTGCCATCGGTAAACGGGTCAAGTTGTACGAACTCCTCAAAGATATGATCCCTCTCTTGAGCAGGAATACCAATACCTGTATCCTCGACGACAAACTGAATCTTACTGTCCGTATAGGTCATGCTAAGTGTGATGCTGCCCTCATGGGTGAACTTCATTGCATTCTCCAATAGTTGAGCCAAGGCACGGATGGCATATAATTTATTGGTGCGCAGGTGAATCATCTGAATCTGACTCACTTCAAATACAACGGTCGAGTCATCCCTTTTAAACCGCTGCGGCATGCCATCCATAGTAGAGCGGCCAGGCTGGGTGTGAAGGGCTATCTTAGAATGGTCAATGGCCTGTGACACGATATCCACCACATTCGTCTCGTCGTTACGCTCGATTAAGGCCTCACTACTGGCATCACTCAGTTCGAGCATACGGTCTACCAGATTGGTGATACGGTCTGTGTTCTCTGTGACCCGCTCCTGTATATCCTTTTTCTCCTCATCAGGAAGATTCATGTCCTGGGCTGTCAGGATCTGCGTAAAGCCAGAGACGATATTCAATGGCGTGCGTATCTCGTGGGTGATATTGCGGATGAACTCACTCTTCATCTTCGACGAAGCCTTTGCCCGCTCATTGGCAAGACGCAACTCCTCATTCACTTTCTTCTGCCTGATGGCGCTACGCCAACCATAGAAAAGCAACAGCAGAAGTGCCAGTACGATGGAAGAAGCGGTGATGAGTGTGTATAATAATCGGACACGCTGTTGTTCCGTCTTCAGTTCATCAACCTGGAATAGCGTGTTCAACTCATCCAGATGCTGACGGGCATCGCGTCCGAAGAGCGAGTCTTTCTCGTGATAGAGTCGTTGGTAGATCTGTGCCGCCTCTATCCCCTGCCCCTCCATCATCAATGCCTGAGCACGCACCTCCTCAATATGATCATCCCGCTCGGTGGTAGTCATACTGACACTATCGGTATAGAGCAGTGCCTTGACAGCATCGCCTTTGGCTAGATAGTAACGAGCCTGCATCTTATAGTAATGATGGAAACTGAGTGCCCTGTTTATCAGACGGGCATGGTGCTCAGCTGTATCAAGGGCCAATCCAGCATCTTCGAATTTATTCATTCCGATAAAGGCGGCTGCACGTGCCAGATAACAGGCATGCCAACATTCTCGAACCTCCGGAACTTTTATCTTACCAACCTTGCTATGGAGGAACTCGAGCCATTCACCCGTCAATTGTAATTCTTTGTCGTAGGCCTTGTCATAGTCGTAAGCCTTGGCCATGCGGTAGTAGATGCTACTCAGCGAACTGAAGTCATCTTCCTCATCCTTCATCAGTTCGGCATAGCGCTTCAGAGCCTCAACGGCAGGCTCCGTCTGCTTCATATTCAGATAGATGACACCAATCTGTTTATAGGCCATCGCACGTCCCAGTTTGTTGTTGCGCGCTTTGGCATCGTCAAGCATCCGCTGTGTCTCATGCAATGACTGCTGTAACTTGCCCATCGCACTCATGGCATTGGCTTTGAGTTGCCAGGTGCGGTAGTAGTTGTCCCATTGGCTATGCTCATAAAACCACTCCATCTGGACATCGGCCTCATCAGCCTGTTCCTGTGTCTGCGAGTAATTCTTCAGGGTGACCATTTTCAGCCAACGGGCCTCACCTTCCTTCACGATGTTGCCAGCCCTTTGTTCATAAATAATCTGCGCTTCAACCTGTGCCAAGGCTGCCTTTGCGGCATCCTCGCTCATACCCGGTCCACGGTCGTCTTCCCGTAGCCCTTCTGTCGGACTTGCATTAAGCGCCAAACATCCTATCAGAAGACAAAAGATTGATAGTAGTCGCTTCATCATTCAATACAACAGGTTTTTACTCACTCGAATGCAAATATACCACTTTTTCTTTAATCTGCCAAATTTTTAAGCAGAAAACTTTCAAAATCAGGGACTTTCGTCTATCAGCCAGTCAATCCCCAACGGATTATTCCGCATTTCAAGCACCAAAGGCAATTCTTCATCATACTTGATCCACATCTCCGTTCTGTCGATGTCAGCCTGAACATGGATGGTGACGTCCGATTTATCCACCATCCGCCAAGTGATGCCGTCATAGACAAACACGCCCTTCGCTTTCAGGTCGCTGAAAGCCTGACGCGAGATAAAGGCGAAAGTGCCCTTTGCCTCATAGACAGCGCCGTCGGCAGGGATATCCCAACAGAAGTGCTTGCCTTTCTCTACGATGGAACGGGGAATCAGATAGGTAGCCTCCTTGCATGTCAATAGTAAGGTGTCGCCTTGCCAACAGTAGGCTAAAGGCCACGTGCGATGCTGGCGGTTCAATGTGAAGGCGATATCCGCTTTTTTGTTCCCAGGCTGGGAATATTTCATTCCCAAGGTGGGAACAATTGTTTCCCAGGCTGGGAACAAATCCTGCGCTTCTTTCGCCTTTTTCGACAAATAGAAGACAAGTTCTCCACCCTGCATCAGGTCGGCATGTTCCAAACGGGCATCTTCTAAGCGTCGGCCATTCAGCGTCACCTGTTCGAAATGAGTGCCCTTGCCTCTGATGATGCCGTGAAGAATCTTGCCATTCGAGAGTTGGAGCGTCCACTCTGGAATCAGCGGTGCATGCAACAGATAATAACTCTGACCTGCATTGGGATAGAACCCTAACAGGTGAAAGGCGAGCCACGAAGACATCGCCCCGCTATCGTCATTGCCAGGCAAGCCATCGGGCTGGTCTGTATAGTTATCGCTGATTATCTGGCGCACACGGTCGGAAGTAAGGTCAGGCCGTCCTATCCAGTGATAAAGACAAGGTGTGAGAAACGAGGGCTCATTGCCCACATTAGCGCTTGCGCTCAAAGAAGAGGTCGAGTCGCTGACGGAAAGCCGCTGCTCCGCCACAAGCCTCAATCAGGCCAGGCACATCATGAGGGATGCTCAGAGAGTATTCTGCAGAGAGGGCCTCATAGAAGAACGTGCTCCACCAAGGCAGATACCAAGGTGCCACTTTCGTAATGGGTGTATAGGGTATCTGGGGGTGATAGACCTTCGATTGTCCCCAAGGCACAGAGTCAAGCCAACGGCCTTCGGCATCACGAGGCATGATATAGCCTTTCACATCATCCCATTCATAGTCACTCCGCCAGAGGTTCTTCCAATTAGCAGACTGTTTCAGATAGTGTTCGTAGATATCCATCCGACCTAAACCCTTTGCCACTTGGGCAATACAATAGTCATCATAGGCATATTCGATGGTGCGGGTGCCAGCACGATCGATGCCATAGGGAATATAACCCAAACGGTTGTATGCCTGCAGTCCGCCTCTTCCATGTTTCTCATGATCGGCACCAGGATCTGCTTCCGCATCCTTCAGCATGGCCTCAAGGGCAAAGTGATAGTCGATACCCTCCAATCCCTTTACGAAAGCATCTGCGATGACCACCTCCGCATTCGAACCGCCCTGTGTCCTACCGTTACAGTCGCCACTACGGGCATCGGGCATATAACCCTCCCGCTTGTAGATATTCAACAGCGCATTCACGATGTCCGCCTCACGCTTGGGATCGATGAGGGTAATGAGGGGCGACGAAGAGCGATAGGTATCCCAGATGGCATAATAATCATCATAATAAGGTGTCTCAGTCCATTTGGGATTCTCGCCACTCTTGTCTACGGGCATCAGCATCGTATGGTAAAGAGCGGTATAAAACATGCGTTTGTCCTTGTCGCTGCCTTTGATCTGCACACGACTCAGCAACTGCTCCCAACTCTCACGAACCTTATTCAACTGGGTATCGAAGTCGCACGCTGGGATATTTCGCTTGGCCTGCTGCTCGCTGACATAGGAGATTCCCACCTTGATATTTACACATGGGGTCAGGAACGATGTGCAAAGTTTGCGCACATCGTTCCTGACCCCGTGTGTAAACGGCTGATCGCTGACCAGGCAGAAATACACCGTATAGGCATCGCCGTTGTTCCAACCGCCACGAATCCGCGAATAGCCGCGCACTTCGTGGTCATTGACCACCTCGACTTCACCACCAACGAATTGTTGCTGTTCACGCTGGTCAGGAATGGGATTCTTTCCTAAATAATGTGTGGCGTCGATTAAGAGGTGACGGGTATCGTTTGTGGGATAATGGATGCGATAGAAGGCACACCGCTCAGAGGTTGTGATCTCAGTCCGAATGCCATTCTCGAAAGTCGTCGTATAATAGCCTAATGAAAAGTCCTCGCTAACACGTTTCTGGGAGTAATCATTTTGCTCACCACCAATAAACGGCTGTATCAGAATATTGCCATATTTCTGTCCGCCGCCAGTTCCGCTGACATGCGTCTGCGAGAAACCCGTCACCACCTCTGGCATCGGAGCCCAACCTGCATTCGGCTTCACGGTGCAATCCGGCCCAGGCTTACACATGCCGAAAGGCATCGACGGACCAGGGAACGTGCGCCCTACCCCCTCGCTACCAATACGGGGGTCAACAAACTGCCAAACCTGACCCATGACGGTTATCGAGGATAACAACAGACTGACGGTTAGTAAAATATGTTTCAGTTTCATGTTGCAAAGATACGAAAAAAAACACATAATACACCGATTGGCGCAGATTTTTTGTATCTTTGCAGCCAAAAAGAAAAAGAAAGATGAAGGACAGTATCATCATTCTGAGCGGAGGCATGGACTCCACCACCTTATTATATGATTATCAGGAGCGTATCGCATTGGCCATCTCGTTCGATTATGGCTCTAACCATAATGCCAAGGAGATACCCTTTGCCAAGAAGCATTGCGAACGCTTAGGCATCAAGCACATCGTCATCCCCCTCGAATTTATGGCACGCTATTTCCGTAGTTCATTGCTCTCTGGCGACGAGGCCATCCCTGAAGGACATTATGCCGATGAGAATATGAAGTCGACGGTGGTGCCTTTCCGCAACGGTATCATGTTGGCCATCGCAGCAGGCATGGCTGAATCAAACGAACTGCAGTATATCATGATGGCCAATCACGGCGGCGACCATACCATCTATCCCGACTGCCGTCCTGAGTTTGTAGAGGCTTTCGATGCGGCTGCCCATGCCGGCACCTATAATGGCGTACATCTGCTGTCGCCCTACTGCAACCTGACAAAAGGCCAGATTGCTGCTCGAGGCAAAGAACTGGGCATTGATTACGCCGAGACCTGGTCATGCTATCGAGGTGGTGATAAGCACTGTGGTAAATGCGGCACTTGTGTCGAGCGTCGCGAAGCCCTTGCCGAAGCCGGCATCACCGATCCTACAGATTACGAAGAATAAACAGTCAGTCTTCTTTTATCAAGCCTTCCACATCTTCATCTATGATGGCTGGACGGAAATCAGAGTCCTCAAGTTCAAGACGGACATGCTTCAACCTGATATTTCGAATATGGCGCAGGTAAAGGCCCCACGAAGGAAGTTCACCAAACATAGTAAACTCAGGATATTTCCCAATTTGTTCAGGCACATCGCCTTTCCGCCAGAGAGGCATGTAGGCCATGCCTTTACTAGCCCGACCTGGATAACGAATATGGATATCCTCAAGTGTGACATTCTCAATGCAATTACCGGGAATACCACAGATAGGTGCTGGATGAACATTATGGAAATAATCCACCTCAGGCCCTCGCAGGTCATAAGCCTCGTCAGGACGTCCGAAAGGCACTTCGCAACGTAATTGACGGATTGTCACGTTCCGTAATATGCCTGGACGTTCGCCCGCCCGTTGGCCTAAACGAAGAAAAAGGGCATTACCTGTATTCGTGGCAGAGACACGCTCCACAAGAATGCTGTCCGCCCGGCCACCATCCACACTCTCGATAGCAATAGCAGAACGGAAGGTATCGCTCACCTTGATGTCATGCACATAGATCTTACGGAATCCGCCCCACGAAGCCGTTCCAAATTTCACTGCCGAGGCACTGCTGCGGATATCGCAACGGGCCACCTCAATGTTATAGCACTCACTATCAGTGTGATACGACTTCAGACAAACACCATCATCAGCAGAATTAATCAGGCAATCAGCCACCAACACATGTTTGCAATCTGTCAGATCAATTCCGTCATTATTCCAGTAAGCCCGATTTTCTATATCAAGGTTTTGCAGTCTGACTTGTTCGCAGAGATCGAAGGACAAACCCCAGTTGGCACTATTTCTAAACTTCACACCTTCTACAAGTACATCCTTACAACCATACAGAAACAATAACTTAGGACGGGCCATTTCACTGGGACGCAAACGGCGCACATTATAATGAGGGTCGGGGCGCTCGCCCGTATGGTGCAGACTATCGATATTCAGAGCCAGTTGGAGCCCTTGTCCGTCAATCGTTCCTTTCCCTGTGATACTGATATGCTCTGCCCCATCGGCTATCATCAGTGCCATCGAGGCATTGTCATTACGATTGTCGGCTGTATGGGCAACATTGACGGACTGATAATCATAAGGATTGGTACTGCCCAGAAGCGTGGCCCCTTCCTCCAGATGAATCTCCACCCCAGAGCGTAGCATCAGCCCACCCGTCAGATAGGTACCTTTCGACAGTGTCAGCCGCCCACCACCCTTTTGATGAATCTGATTGATGGCCTGTTGCAACTGCTGCGTGCAAAGCGTCTTGCCGTCAGCAGGAAAACGCTGGGCAGCCACAGCCGTGACTGCCCAGAGAAATAGTATTGTTAATATCGACTTGCGATTAATAACCAGCATTCTGCTTCCAGTTGGTATTCACATTAAGTACACCTTGCGGTATCGGGAAGATACGGCATTCCTTATCGAAGCGTGCTGTGGGGAATCCCCTACGGTGGAATCCGTACTCATCCTCGAAGTGACCAAAGCGAATCATATCGTTGCGACGCCAGTTCTCATCAAACAACTCTCGTCCACGCTCAGCATAGATATCCTCCAAAGAAGGTGTTCCACTAACTGACGGAGCATGCACGTAAGAACGAATCTCGTTCATCAGGCTCTGAGCCGTTTGTCCGTCGGTAGCCGATGCACCACGGGCTATAGCCTCAGCCTTTGTCAACAGGATATCAGCATAGCGGAAGATGGGGAGGTCGTTTGACTGATTACGGCCATTGATAAAGTCCTCACGGATGACGAAGTACTTCACAGACTTGTAACCCTGACTCCAGCCCTTCACATCCTTACCAGTATTCAGGTTGAAGATATCTGTTGCTGCTGTATAGTCTGAAGGATTTGTACCCCACTCAAAGTATTCTGCACCATTATCTGTTCTGTTCTTCAGACGAATGGTCTTTTCAAGTACAATCTCCTCACCCTTATAGGTATAGGGCGTTGATGTCTTGGCATAAGTTGTAGCATCATACATGTAGATTTTGCCTGCAAGAATATTCTCCTGACGATCATCCTCATCCAGAGCCATCAGCACATCAGCGAACTCAGGTGAGATAGAGAAATTTCCACCGGTAGAGTTACCAATATCGCTACCGAAATAGCCAGGACCGCCATTTCCGTCATTACGTCCCTGACGCCAGATACGTGGACGGCAATACTGGAATCCCTGAGCATTAATGGCATCATAGGTCATCGCATAGATAAAGTCCTTAATCTGAGGGCCGTTGTTTGGCCAGAACTTTGAACGGTAGCCCGTAGCACCTTCAGAGAGGCTGAATTTACCGCTTTTGATGATATCATCGCAAAGAGTGACGACATCATTCAAATGCTCATTACTATAACTGGCCGCGTTATAGGCCGTTACATCACTTGCCGTATATACCGGCCAGTTGATGTACAATTTAGCGAGCAGCGCTTCGGCAACATAGCGTGTCGGCTTACCATAAGTACTTGCATCCACGTTTGTTGGAAGCAGGTCGATGATAGTCTCCAGTTCACTGGCAATCCAACGGGCCACGTCTGCACGAGGTGAACGGTCGATCTGTTCACCGTCGGTAGCCAGATGATCCAGAATAGGCGTATCTCCGTAACTATCCATTAGAATCCATGAATAGAAAGCACGCATATAGCGAGCCTGGGCAGTAGCAGCATTCTCCTCACCACCCATATTCAAGATAACACGGTTAGCCTTGGTGATACCTGCAGCAACATCATCATACCATCCGGTAGAAGCATTGCTGGGCTTAAAATTATGCAATGAGCACTGGGCATAGATACCATCATCAGCATAGTCGCCATCGAAACTGATTCCTACCCATTCATCAGAAGAAAGGGCCTGAGCCTCCATATAGCGACGTCCGAGGGTTCCGCGCAGATGGAAGTACACGTCAGCCATCTGAGCCTCAATGGCAGCCTCGCTATTGGGATATTCCGTGAACTGTGCCTTTGGCGTCACGTCCAAGTCAGTACAACTGGCGGTCAAAACCATCAAACCAGTCGCGATAAATAGTTTTATATTTGTTTTCATATTCTTATCTGTATTTTAGAAGTTAATCTTTGCACCGATAATAAACGAGCGAGTGTGGGGATAGGAACTCTCACGATAGTCAATACCAGGTGTCAGGCCACCGAGGCTAACCTCCGGGTCAATACCGCTATAGCCTGTAATGGCAAACAGATTGTTACATGTTCCATAGAGTTGGAGACTCTGAGCCCAACCGCCAAGTTCCTTGAAAGTATAGCCGAGTGTCAGTGTTGATAAGCGCAGGTAACTGCCATTCTCCAGATAGTTGTCACCAGGAATATGGGCATTTGCATCTGCTCTCCAGACTGCATTATCAACACATTCTGCCAAAACATTCTTACCACCAGCCAGATGTCCCTGGAAACTATAGTGTGCCTTGGTGGCATTCAGGATCTTGTTGCCCAGGACACCCTGGAAGAAGGCTGTCAGACTCCAATTCTTATAGTTCAAGGTATTGTTCCATCCATATACGATCTTAGGCTGTGCTGTACCGCAGTTGGTCTTGTCCTCATAACCAGGATTAGATGTCACCCAATTGCCATTTGCATCCTGATAGGTATCACCCATGACATTGCCTTCGGCATCCTTATGCTTCTCGAGGTCCTGTACATAGAACACGCTGTTACCGCTGGCGTCGTAGCCTGCATGCTTGTACGTCCAGAATGTTCCAAGAGGTTCACCCTCCATGATTCTCTGCGTATCAGCATTTGAAGCAATACCACCAATATTGGGATTACCTTCATCTACATAATCCACACTATAGGTAGCGTTCGACAGTTTATCGACGGTATTCTTGTTGTGTGACAGATTGATTGTGGTCTGCCATTGGAAATCCTTCGTCTTTATTGGTGTTGCGTTCAATGTGAATTCAATACCGCGGTTGGTAATATCTCCCACATTCGCACGAATCCAACCCAATGGATAAACGTTGGTAGATACGGCATAACTCCAGATCAGGTCGGAGGTCTTTTTGTTGTAATACTCGATGCTACCATTGATGCGTCCTCCCATGAAAGCAAAATCGAGACCGATGTTGAGCATGGCCGTACGCTCCCACTTCAGATCGGGGTTAGGATTGTTCTGTGCCTCAATACCATACATGGTATACGAAGTGCCATCAGAAAGGATATACTCAAAGGAGTTGGTGTTCAAGCCATAGGTTGCAATGGCATCGTATGCACCAAAGCCCATGGCATTACCGCTGACACCATAACCCACACGGAGTTTCAACTGGTCAAACAGACTCTGGTTCTTCATGAAGTCCTCCTCTGTGATATTCCAGGCAACAGAAGCAGAGGGGAAGGTACCCCATCTGTGGTCAGCGCCGAACACAGAAGAACCGTCACGACGAATCGTGGCCTGCAACATATACTTACTATTATAACTATAGTTCACACGACCATAGAACGAGATGTTGCGAATCTCCGTCTTAGAAGAACCCGTCACATCGGTAATACCATTGATATTATTGGCATAACGCAGGTTCCAGAAATTGGTCACATCGTTATAGAAGTTGTTCACAGTAACACCAAAACCATCATTGTCAACACGCTCTTCCCAAGAATAACCTGCCATAAGACTCAGTTTGTGAACCTTGTCTATCGTGACATCATAGTTACCATAGGTCTCAAAGGTCTGATTGTGACGCAGATACGTATCACGGTGTGCACGTCCATCATAACCCTTGTCCATCTGAGTCTGGTGAGTCTGATACCAACTATAGGTGTTCTGACCGCTATCATAAGAGTAATTGGCATTCCAAACCAGACCATCGATAATCTTCAATGAGGCCTTGGCAATATACTGGATGCGCTTCCACTCGTTACGGTTGTTGTCCTCATAGATCATCGACAGCGGATTATAGTTGGCAGAGCCAATGTAACTCTCATACCATGTACCGTCATCATTACGAACGGGATTGGTCGGTGAATAATAGTTCATGGCATCAAGCACGCTCTTACCAGAATCCATTCCACTGACACCAGAGAGGGGCACTCCATTGTGACGACCCTGCATGGCATTCAGACCTATAGAGAGATCCAAACGGTCTTTCAGAATCTTAGTGGTGAGCAAAGTACGGGCGTTTACTCGGTTCATATCCGTACCACGGACAACACCCTCACGGCTCATATAGTTGATAGAACCCATATACTTGGTCTTGGCATTGCCACCAGAGATGCTGACATTGTGATTATGGCTGAAACCGGTACGAAGCACTTCATCCTGCCAGTTTGTGTCACCACCGCCATCCTGCTCTGTGCCAATCAGGCCTGAGGAGCGCAATTGGGAAGCAGTTGCCATATCAAGGGTTTTTGATACCTTGTCGAATGCCACATAACCGCTATAACTCACATTAGTCTTTCCCTCCTGACCACTCTTGGTGGTAATGATAATCACACCATTGGCAGCCTTCGAACCATAGATGGCCGTTGCAGAAGCATCGCGGAGCACATCGATAGACTCGATATCATCGGGAGCCACCATTGAGATATCCACACCAGGAATACCGTCGATGACATAATATGGAGACATGGCTGCACCTGTACGGAGTGAAGAGGCACCACGTAAGGTGATCGAGGCACCGCCATTCGGGTCGCCATTGGTGGTAACGGTCAAACCTGCCACCTTACCCTGCAGCATTGAAGCGGGATCAGCAAACACACCCTTATTCAGGTCTTCAGCCTTTACGGTGGTGATGGATGAGGTCACGTCCTTACGGCGCATTGTACCGTAACCGACGACCACCACTTCGTTCAGCACCTTGTTGTCTTCCTCGAGGGTGACCTTCATGCCATTGGCTGCAGCAAGGGTCTGCGAAACATAACCGATGTACGAGAAGGCCAGTTTAGCACCTTGCTTGACGGTCAGTGTGAAGTTTCCGTCAAAGTCAGTTACAACACCATTAGTAGTTCCAGCCTCTAAGACACTTACACCGATCAGAGGCTCACCTGTTGCGTCCAGCACAGTTCCTGACACCTTCTGCTGGGCCATCATCACTGTACTGCACAACAAAAAGAACACGAAGAACATCGCCTTCTGCGTCCCTTGTTTCAGATTTAGAATCTTTTGCATAAAATAATTAATTGAGTTAGTAATTATATATTAATTGATAGTAATCTCTGCATTCTCGGTTATCACGGGCACCTTCGTCTTCATGAGTTCTTCGGCACTGACCTTGATGAAACCTTCGCCCTTGCAAGGACGCTTGTCGAATAAGAGATGAGAGGTAAGAGGTGAGAGGTGAGAGGTGAATTTCACACGGACATTATTAAAATAGATGTCCTTCACCTTACCCGGCACATCGCCGCCCACGAAACAACCATTCTCACTCAGGGCCGTGATGTTGTTGAAGTAGATGCGGCTCACTTCACCACAACGGCCTTCTATCTGTCCCTTGGGGAACCGCCAGTTAGCATCCTTATGATTGCCGTTGGCCCTGGGATAACTCGTCACATAGATGGGTTCGGCCTTTCCCCACCACACATCGCTCCACAGGCGGCAATCGAGTTGGATATTCGAGAATACCACATCGGTCACCGTTCCCTCGTCACGGTTCTGAATGCCCAGACCACGATTGGAACCTGTAATGATGCAGTTGTCGAACACAACGTTATAGATGGAGTCCATATTCTCGCTACCGATCTTGATGGCGCACGAACGACTCGACATCACGCAATTGGTTACCACGATATCGTGGCATGAGCCGTATTGCTCAAACTCACGACGGTTCTTCAGACAGATACAGTCATCGCCCGAGGTGATATGACAGTTGGCGATACGCACATTCTTGGAGTGGTCCAAGTCGATGCCGTCGCCATTACGGATCTTCAGATTGTTCAGCAGATTGATGCCATCAATCACCGCTTCGTTGCAACCAATCAGATGCACGGTCCAGTAAGCCCCCTCCTTGATGGTCACATCGCGGATGGTGAGATTCTGCACATTGGTCAGCGTCAGCACATGCGGACGGGGATCGAAAGTCTGGTCAGCAAGGGGCTTCAGTTCATACGAATCATCCAACTCGGCTCCCATAAAGGCGATGCCGTTGCCGTGAATCGTACCCTTTCCGGTGATACTGATGTTTTCGGCATCCTTGGCCCAGAGCCATAGCATCCCCTCGCCACGATTCTCACCGAAGGCACTCAGATGATAGATCTTCTCGTTGGGATTGGCTTTCAGCGTGGCTGTAGCCTCCAGATGCAGTTCCACGTTGCTCTTCAGTTCGACGGGACCTGACAAAAACACATGGTTGCGCGGCAACAACACCACACCGCCACCTTCGGCCGAACAACGGTCGATGGCCTTTTGTATGGCTACGGCATCATCTGTCACGCCATCACCTTTTGCACCAAAGGATAGAATATCGTATTTGCCTTGGGCTGAAGCGGCTGCCACCATCCAAGTCAGAATCACCGTCAAGAAGGTCCTTATCTTCATCTTGTAAGTTAGCGGATACAGTTAGAATTTGGGTACAAAGATATAAAAATTCTAGAAATATACAAAACTTTATACAACTTTTTTCAACCCACCCCACCAAAATTGCATTTTTTTGCGTTTTCCTTTGGATATTCCGTCAAAAATGAATAATTTTGCACGCGTTTTTAGAGAATTAGTTAGTAATAAACATCATAAATATGGCTGAAAAATTAGAAGTGAAGGAGTTGGACCAGGTTGTTGTCCGCTTCTCGGGTGACTCCGGCGACGGTATGCAACTCGCCGGCAACATCTTCTCTACGGTCAGTGCCACCGTTGGTAACGGCATCTCGACATTCCCCGACTATCCCGCTGACATCCGCGCCCCGCAAGGTTCGCTTACCGGTGTGTCTGGCTTCCAGGTTCACATCGGCGCTGGTAAGGTCTACACCCCTGGCGACAAGTGCGACGTGCTGGTGGCCATGAACGCGGCTGCGCTCAAGACACAGTACCGTTATGCCAAGCCGGGTGCCACGATCATCATCGATACCGACTCCTTTGGTCCTAAGGATCTGGAGAAGGCACAGTTCCAGACAGAAGACTATCTGGGCGAGATGGGTATCGATCCCGACCGCGTGATTCAGTGCCCGCTCACCACGATGGTGAAGGACTGTCTGGCAGAAACAGGCATGGATATGAAGGCCATGATGAAGTGCCGTAACATGTTTGCCCTGGGACTCGTCTGCTGGCTCTTCGACCGCGACCTGAACCTCGTGGCCAACTTCCTCAAGGAGAAGTTCGCCAAGAAGCCCGCCATTGCCGAGGCTAACATCAAGGTGATCCAGGCTGGTTATGACTACGGACACAATACCCACTCCTCGACCGTCAACGTCTATCGTGTGGAGTCGAAGGAGAAGGTGCCCGGACGCTATATGGACATCACTGGTAACAAGGCTACAGCCTATGGTTTCATCGCTGCTGCTGAAAAAGCAGGTTTGAAACTCTACTTAGGTTCTTACCCAATCACCCCTGCCACCGATGTGCTCCATGAACTCTCGAAGCACAAATCATGCGGTGTCATCACCGTACAGTGCGAGGACGAGATTAGCGGTTGTGCTTCTGCACTGGGCGCTTCGTTTGCCGGTGCATTAGGCGTGACTTCCACCTCCGGCCCTGGCATCTGTCTGAAGTCTGAGGCCATGAACCTGGCTGTCATCATGGAGTTGCCGCTCGTGGTGCTCGACGTGCAGCGTGGTGGCCCTGCCACCGGTCTTCCCACGAAGTCGGAGCAGACCGACCTGCTTCAGGCCCTTTTCGGTCGTAACGGCGAGAGCCCCATGCCCGTGATGGCAGCCACCAGTCCTACTGACTGCTTCGATGCCGCCTACCAGGCTTGTAAGATTGCACTGGAGCACATGACTCCCGTTGTGCTGCTCACCGATGCCTTCGTGGCCAATGGTTCCGGTGCCTTCAAACTGCCCGACATCGCCCAATTAGACCCAATCAACCCACCCTATGTTCCTGAGGAACTGAAGGGTAAGTGGACACCATATATGCGTGCTGAGAACGGCACCCGCTACTGGGCTGTGCCTGGTCGCGAGGGTTTTGCTCATATCCTCGGCGGACTGGAGAAGGACTCCAACACAGGTGCCATCTCCACGAATCCTGAGAACCACGACCTGATGACCCGTCTGCGCCAGCAGAAGATCGACAATATCCAGGTACCCGACCTCGAAGTTGATGGCGATGCTGATGCCGATCTGCTGATTGTAGGCTTCGGTTCTACCTACGGCCATCTGCGCTCGGCTATGGATGATCTCCGCGCCAAGGGTTACAAGGTGGCCCAGACCCACTTCAAGTATCTGAACCCGCTGCCCAAGAACACTGCTGCCGTCCTTTCTAACTATAAGAAGGTGGTTGTAGCCGAACAGAACATGGGGCAACTTGCTGCCTACCTCCGTATGAAGGTCGACAACTTCGTCCCCTTCCAGTTCAATCAGGTCAAGGGCCAGCCCTTCGTAGTAGAAGAGTTAGTCAACGCATTCGAGGAAATTATTAAGAAGTAAAGAGTTATGGAATATACAGCACAAGATTTCAAGAAAGGCCAGCCCCGTTGGTGCCCTGGTTGTGGCGACCACTTCTTCCTGGCTTCACTCCATAAGGCTATGGCCGAGATTGGCGTAGCCCCTGAGAACGTCGCAGTCATCTCCGGTATCGGCTGCTCGAGCCGTCTGCCCCACTACATGGCTACCTACGGCATGAACACCATTCACGGTCGTGCCGCTGCCATTGCTACGGGTGCCAAGGTGGCCAACCCCGACCTTACTGTCTGGCAGGTCAGTGGCGACGGCGACGGACTGGCTATCGGTGGTAACCACTTCATCCACGCCAACCGTCGTAACATCGACCTGAACATGATCCTCCTGAACAACCGCATCTACGGTTTGACCAAGGGTCAGTATTCGCCCACCTCTCCGCGCGGCTTCGTTTCTAAGTCGAGCCCTTACGGCACGGTTGAAGATCCATTCCGCCCTGCCGAACTGTGCTTCGGTGCCCGCGGTCACTTCTTCGCCCGTTGCGTGGCTACCGATGCCAAGGGAACGGTCGAGGTGCTGAAGGCCGCCTACCAGCACAAGGGTGCCAGCGTCACCGAGGTTCTGCAGAACTGTGTGATCTTCAATGACCACTGCCACGACATCGTCTACAACAACGAGGGTCGTAAGAAGAACGCCATCTATGTGCGCCACGGTGAGAAACTTGTCTTTGGTGAGAACAATGAGTTCGGACTCGTTCAGCAGGGCTTTGGCCTGAAGGTGGTAGAGATCGGCAAGGACGGCTACACCCTCGACGACGTACTCGTGCACGATGCCCACTGTGAGGACAACACCCTGCAGTTGAAACTCGCCATGATGACACCCGAGGATGGTTTCCCCATCGCCCTTGGTGTGATTCGTGACGTGGATGCACCCACCTACAACGATGCCGTTCATGCCCAGCTCGCTGAGGTCTCCGCTCAGAAGAAGTACCACAACTTCGCCGAGCTCCTCGAGACCAACGACATCTGGGAGGTGAAATAACAAACTTTTTCGCATTGCTTTAAACATTGCTCCTGCTCGTTCGTCAAAGAGACGTTATGAGAAAGGATCAACAAGCAAAAGCCCTCGTGCCACTATGCTTAGTCCTAGTGGCACTTTTCTTTTTGTCAGCCACGAGCTACGCCCAGAAGCTGCCCGTCATCAACATCACGACCAAGACGGCCCTGAACGCGCAGAAGAAAGTGGCGGCGCACATGCAGACCGACGGCTACGACGGCCCCATCGGCATCAAGCTGCGTGGCAACAGCTCACTGAGTTTCAACCAGAAGAAATACACGCTGGAGACGCGCGACGGCGACGGCAAGGAACTGGATGTCAGCCTGTTGGGCATGCCCGCTCATAGCGACTGGGTGTTGCTGGCACCCTACAACGATGTGTCGATGCTCCGCGACCCGCTGGCCTTCCAGCTCTGGCGCGACATGGGCCACTGGGGACCGCGCACCACGATGGTCGAGTTGTATATGGACGGTGACTATCGCGGCATCTATATCTTCTCGGAAGCCATCAAACGAGGCAAGGACCGTGTCGACCTCAACAAGCTGAAAAAGACCGATGTCGCAGGTCGTGACGTCACGGGCGGCTATCTGCTGCGTATCGACACCTTCAACGACGACGATGCCACCTTCACCTCGAAAGTGCCCGGTATCGGCGACGGCATCATGTCCAGCCAGATCGTCTGGTCGTGCATCTATCCGAAGAAAAAGAACCTGCAACCCGAGCAGTTCGCCTATATCCAGAACTATGTCGACTCCATGGAACTGGCCATTCAGGGTGACGACTTTGCCGATCCGGAGAATGGCTATGCCCGCTACATCGACGTAGCCTCGTTTGTCGACTATTTCATCCATACCGAACTCAGTCTGAATGCCGACGGCTACAAGCGCAGCGCCTATTTCTACAAGGAGAAACAACACGACGACGGCACGGGCGGCAAGCTGCATGCAGGACCCGTATGGGACTACAATCTCGCCTATGGCAACTGCAATTTCTGCAACGCCAACAACATCGAGGCCTGGTGCTTCGAGGGCGGCAATACCAACCCCACCCCCGCCTTCTGGCAACGCCTCTTGCAGGATCCTGCCTTCCGTAAGGCCGTGAAGGTGCGTTACAAGGAACTGCGCAAGACCGTGCTCAGCACCATGCAGCTCTACGACTTTATCGACTATAACGCCAAGATCCTGGCACAGGCTGCCGACCGTCATTTCGAGACCTATCCGGAGCTGTTGGTCAGCCCTGAGCGGGCAAAGGCCTCACAGCAACCCGCCCAGACACCCGAAGGCTTCGGCAATCCTAATGGCTTCGGAGGCCCCGGTGGATTCGGTGGTGGATTCCCTGGTGGCTTTGGTGGTAGATTTGGTGGATTTGGAGGGCCCAGAGGATTCGGCGGACCTGGTGGATTTGGTGGTGGACCTGGTAGCTTCGGAGGCCCCGGAGGTTTTGGCGGCTCCGGAGGTTTTGGAGGCTTCGGTGAAGGTGGCTTCGAGTTCGATCCCGTCGGGATGTTTGCCAACTACCGTGTCAGCAGCTACGACGAAGAGATTACCATCCTGAAGAAATGGCTCGCCGACCGTCTGGAATTCCTCGATGCCAACATCGAACGCTTCGACAAAGACTGGCAGCCCCGCATCCAAGAGCCCACAGAAAGAAGAATGCAATTCCCCGGTGGTGGAGGCTTCCCGGGCGGTGGTTTCCCTGGTGGTGGTTTCCCTGGTGGCTTTCCTGGTGGTTTCAATCACTAATTGATGCTGTCTTCCTCAATGAAAGATGGCATGAAACTCGAGGCTACTATTCCCAAAAACAAGGCGCTTATTTTTCAAGAAGAGGCTTCTAAAATGTTCTATTTTTACGAGGCCATCCAACACTTTTTCCTTGGCCTTCCAAAAAGTGTTACGAGGCTTTGCTGCAAAAAATACATGGCTACGTGCCAATAAGACAGTCATCGCTCCTCCTACCCCATTGTGTTTCAGGCAGGGGGCAGTTTTGCAGCCTCTGGAGTCTGCACGTGCGGTTCCCGGGAGTGTGCAAGTGTCGGCTCCTGGAGTCCGCCAAGGACTTCTGGGGCCTTGCCGAGTGTAGACATCTTGGTCGCAATAGGTTTTGAAATGTCGTATCTCATTGATTTTCTGCCTTTTAGATGAAATTGTGAATGAACTGTGTGACAGATGACAGTTGTGACAGTTATTTTTCGAGGGGTATCATTCTTCTTTATTATATATATAACTATCTATATATTAATTAGTTATAAGAATTATAAAGAACAAAACACCCCTCATTTTTTAATTGTCACAACTGTAACTGTCACAGCCGTGGCCATCAGGCAGGCCAAGACAACTCGCCAGAGTTACTGGCATGAATTACGAAACCATCAGAAATATAGAGGACACAAAGGTGCCTGACCCCTTTGTGTCTGCAACCGCCTGCTTGAAGTTGCTCTTACCTATTACCGCCTCCACCTACCCGACTTCCCCGAACTCAAGTCTTTAGCCGTTCTGCAGGAGATGTATCAATAGCAAGGAGGCGGCTCTTGAATAAAGAACCACCCCTGTGTTATACGCTTTCGGAATCTGATGCTTTCCGCTCTATTATTTAACCACAATCTTCCTTATCGTATTGCCATCGCGAATTATGTAGATGCCTGGAGGCAGGGTGAGATTCATATTACCAGTGCCATGGGCCATATTGATGCCATTCAGATTATAAATAGCCCATCTTCCACTAGCCACTTCTTCATTCTTCAATTTTATGATGCCTGTACTGACGGGCGAGGGAAGTGCTTGCTGCACGTTGCCGACATTGTCGATAGCAATTGCATAGAATTGATAGTCACCGGCAGACTTACCCTCGGGAATGGTGAAGACAAACTCCGGCTCTGAACTTTCATCATAGAGTATGTAGTTCTTGCCATCGGTAGCGTAATAGTACTGATAGCGGTCAATACCTGATTCACCATCCTGTCCCTGACATTTGATAATGATGTCATTGCCCTGTTGAGTTGCAGAAAGCATAGAAGCAGTAGGAGGCATGATGTCGAGTGTATTGACATACTCGTTGGTTTCTATCGGGTCATTATAGTCGAAGATGATGGTAGCCTTATTCTTTATCTTGGCCTTATTACCCAATCCAGGCTTTACATTGACAGAGAAGGTCACAAAGCCTTCGCCTTCTGGAGCGTTCACGTTGGGAGGCAGTTCGATGCCTTCAATGTCCCAAGATAACTTGTTGCCTTCGCGCGTCAGCTTCCAATTATAACCGGCACCATCGTGGCTGGTGCTACCGAACTTGACACTTGCCAGATCAAAAATGTTTTCATCCAATTCATCTGTGATGCGAATGCGATAAGCTGGGGCTGTAGCCTCGGCTTTGTTTTCAAATTTGATCATATAGTTCATTGTACGCATCTCGCGGATATAATGTTCGTCGCCGAAACCTGCCGGGCCGCACATCTCGTTGGGATCGTAAGAGGTTACGATATGGTTAGCACCGACTTGCTCGTCCATGATTTCGAGCATCAGATCGTTGAGGAAACGTGCGCGGCCATATGTGTAGAAGAATTTCTGTCGGGCAGCCTTGACCAGTGGCTTCATGGCATCAAGGACCTTAATGGCTACGCTAACCTTGTTACCGCCTGGGACTAGCTTTAGGAAGGCGTCTGTGACAGATCCTCCGACGTAGCTAAGGGATTTCAAGGGCACATAGGTAACCACATCTTTCGTCGTAATACGTCTGTCGCGAAGCTGCTGCATGGTCAGTCCATAGGCCATTCCGTAGTTTGCCATCTCCTTGTCTGTTATTATGCCGTGCTCTGCTGCCATCTGTACACACTTGAGGAGTGGTTGCATGATAAGCATATCTGTAGCATAATCAACTAGTTTGACACTGCCATAGGCGACTACTCCTAATGCTGTCGCGGTAGCAACGACTCTTCTTGGTGCATTTTTGTTGTCAACACGTCCTTCGGCACACATGGTGAATGTAAAGCTTTCATAAGGCAACAGGCCAGGGCAGATGAAGGTGGCGCAGTTGCCGTCCTCACCATCCAAATCGCCGCCTAACTGGTCTATTCCTATTCGTTCCATATTTCCATTGTCGTCAGGTAACTCTGCCCACAGGATCCTGATATCGTCAGATGCTGGTATGCAGAGGAAGAACGGCTCCGTGAAGTCACCGCCAAGATTCTCTATTTTGATTTGGAAGGTTGTGGGAATGCCCCGTCGCGTACTGTCGTGTCCGATATACGTGACGCGCACATTCGAACCCACCATCTTCTGATGAGCACCATAAGTGAGTGTATAGCTTCCGAAGCCGTTGTCGATAACCCAGCTGCTGCCACGGCTGACTTGTAAATAGTATGTGCCGACTTCTGTAGCTTCAGCTGCAAGGCCGAAAATGCCATAATTTATAGTGGAACTGGCAAGATAACTTCTGTCGGGTTTATACAAAGTCATTCCGTTCATAACAAGCGTAGTGGTAGTATCGCGTATGCACTCGAAGAATACCGGACCAGGCTCTGTGACGGTTATCTTGTACCAATCTTCTGTGTCGTAGTTATAGGGATAGTAAGAATAGCCGAGGTGTCCGGTCAGGGTTTCACCGTTCTTAATTTCGATAGCATGATCAAAGTCATTGTTGGGCTCCATATCGCCAGGAGTCGGGTTAGGCGTGAATTCGTAATGCAACTGATAGCTACCATTGCCATTGTCGATGACCCAACTGCTTCCGCGTGCTATGCGGATATAGTATTTCCCAGGCTGGCAGTTTTCTACGATAAGGGTGTCTCTCTTTCCCTGACGGAAGACACGGTCATCGCCCTTTTCATTCAGCGTGTATAGTCCGATGTCATCAAGTACCAGCGTCCCGTACCGTCTGGTTGTCAGGGTTACTTTGCCGTCTGATGGTATGTCGATGGTGTACCAGTCTTCAAGATCGTGGTCTGGGGCACCATAATAATAGTAATAGCCCAAATGTCCCGTTACGGTTTCTCCGTCCATGATGGTTTTCTTGGCTGTGTTCCATGTGTCGTTGGGCTCCGAATCGTTTGGCAGTGGATCGGGGGTGAAATCGTAGCTTAAGGTATAGGTTCCCTCGCCGTTGCCGCCCATCCAATAATTGCGACGTGCCACTTTTACGTAATAGGTTCCAGGTTTGCAGTCGATGACAATGAGTGTGTCACGCTGTCCATCTTCGTTAGTCGCCCCTGCAGATTTACGCGCTACGATGTCGGATGAGTTTACACTGTTTACGTAGAGACTTATTTCACCGAACCTCAGTGATTCGTGTGGAATGCCGATGAGCGTGATGGTACCGTCTTCTGTCAATTCAATCTTGTACCAGTCTTCGAGTCTGTTGTCACTTAGGTAGGATCCTGTGAAGGTGCTGCCGTCGCTGATGAGTCCTGACGTCTGCCAGGAATCGCCTGGCGTAGGAGGATCATTCTGGTTGGTATTGGGTGTCGGAGGCGTAAAGAGAAAGGCATCCTTTCGTGGTGAGGCCTCAGAGCCGTCAGTACCTCCGGTGCACATGAGCCGTCCGTCACCGAGTAATGTCCATGCGCCTGTCATCAGGTCATAGTCGAATGTGCTGGTAGTGCCTAATACCCAGCAATCATGTTCGGAACCTAATTGATAAGTCAGGATATGCACGGAGTAGTTGCCTGCCGAACCGCTACTGCCAATGAGGTAGAATTCACTCTTGGCATTATTGAAAAACACGCCGCCTCGCCAGTTGATGGTTGCATTGGTCTTGGGATTGGTGACAGGGATATTAAAACCACCGAAGACGTAATAGGAGCCCTTATTTGGCTCAGGGGCTATTATTAAGTATTCGTTGCCCTTGCGGGTTAGCATAAAATAGCAGTCTCCACCGGCAAAATAGTAGTCGGTGTTGCGTATCTCTACAGGCAGAGGCATAGGTTTGTAGTCGGTAAGGGCAGGGTAAGCGAGGTAGTAGGTTTTGCCGTCTGAAGGCTTGTATCTAAGGCATGGGAAAAAGGCTTCACCCTCACTGTTGACAGTATTGGCAATAGCATTGCCGTTGTTATCTGTAGAAGCAATCACATAAAGGTCGGACGCATTATTAGTATATAAGTATGGTGCGGTGCGCCCCAGTGAGTAACCCACTGACTGAAATTGGGTACCGTTGTAATAGTCAAACGACTCGTCTTCAGCTTTCCAGTTTCCAGCTACATATAGGCCGCCTCCGTTGGTAGGGGCCGCTTTGCAGCCAGCGCGTGCAACGGAGAGGTCAGGGCCTTTCGAGAATGTTTGTGTCGAAGGGGTGTAGATATCCACACTTTTACTCTGTCCTTGGCCATTGTCGGCAGAATAGCCGCCGCCCACCATCACGCGTCCGTCGCTGAGTATGGCGGAAAAGCCGTTGTCGTGGGATGAGTTGATTGCGACATCGCGCCACTGATCATTCTGGAGTATTTCTGCACTCTTTGTAAGCTTATACCCAGTAGTATGACCACCAGCAATAACAATGTTGTTGCCTGATTCAAATATCTGATGTCCGGCACGGGCTGTACTCATGTCGGCAATGCGCTTGCAGTGGGAATCAGAAGCTGCTCGTCGCTGGACAACCTGGGCTGAACTACTACAGCTGTTTTTCCATCTTACAGGTTTCATATTGCCAAGGTCGTTTATGTCCTGTATGTTTGCATTTTGGGCACACAAACAAGGCGTGACTAACAATAGGGTCACAAATGTCAATAAAGTCTTTCGCATATACTTTAGTTTTTTGGATTAGTAATCTGCGACAAAGATAAGAAAAAGGATTGGAATATGGACTAACAATTTTTGCAAATCGACTAACATTGCAAAAATTGTTAGTCGATTTCTACTTATTCGTGGGATCTGTCTGCTTGTCCGTTGGCCTTCCACTCGTTCGGCGTCATGCCCGTGGCAGCCTTGAAAATGCGGAAGAAGGTGGTTTCGTTGGCAAAGCCTGAACTGAGGAAAACCTCTGATATCTTCATGTCAGGACGGTTGCTCATCAATTGCTTGGCATAATCAATACGGTAGGCGTTGATAAAGTTGACAAAGGAGTTGTTGGTCGAGTTCCTGATACAGTCGGAGACGTTACGGCTGCTGGTGTTTAGTTTGTCGGCCAAGTAAGACACCTTCAGTTCGCTGCTCAGATATGGCTTTTCCTGTTCCATGAGTTGAGCGATACGCTGCATGAGTTCGTCATCGATGGCTGGTTGAGACTCTGATGATTGCTCAGGCTTTGGCGATGATTTTCTTCTCAGTGCAATGCCAAGAACAATGATGACAAGTGCCACCAAGACAAGTACGCCCCATAGCCAACGATGACCGCCAGACGCAGATGCAGCCTGACTATCGGTATTGAAACGTAGCAGCCAGACTTGGGCTGAAGGGTAGAAATTGAAGTTTGGCTTGGTAATGGTCTTGATGCCCGTCAGCATCAGATTGCCTTCGTTGGTCATAACGGGAATGGTGATGGTGATGCCATCCGTCAACGGGTCGGTATGATAGAGTGTGAGTTGTGCAGGCGTTTTGGCATAGTCGATGCAGAGTGCATATTGCCGACCCGTACTGTCGCATCCCATCACATAGCCCCGCTGATGCTGGCGGTCAGCATAGATTGGGGTATAATAGATGATTTTCCCCCATTGACTGGCCATCGGAACGGTTTGGTCTGTTGCCAACAGCGAGAAAACAGTATCACGAACTGTCGCCAAAGCCATCTGGCCACCTTTGTCTTGTACTGGCATGAGGTAGGTATGATCGCCAATAAAACTGTCGTCACTATGAATGGCCAAGTCATATTGCAAGGGACGCCAAATATCAAACAGTGGCACATGGAAGGGTTCGCCCTTCATACGCTCTACAATAAGGGAGTCGATGGGCTGGCCTTTGTTGTCATAGCCACCCACCACCAGGACATCGCCATCAGAAGTGTGGAAGAGATGAGGCAGATAACGAGGCTGTCGGATGGCCTTGACATGTGAGAACGAGGTTTGTCCGTCGAAGCATTCCATACCGTCGTCGGCATACCAGTTGCCTGTTATCAGTACCTTGCCGCTATCCAGTTCTATGGCTGCTGCCGATGCACGCTTTTGGTCCAGACAGCCGAAACCGTCGAAAGCGTGTGTTGTGGGATCGTACATCTCAACCTCAAAACTCTGACTGATGCCGAGATTGTCCTTAAAGCCACCAGCCAGAAGTACCTTGCCTGATTTGAGAACAACGGAGAAGCCACCATCATGGGCATAGACCGTCTCAAGCATATGCCATTGGCCATCCTTATAGTATTCGGCCGTAGGTGTCAGTACGAAGCCGGAGGTATGTCCGCCCACCACCGTCACCTCACCATTGGCGATGAATGCAGAATGACCGCTACGGGGAATGTTCAAATCAGGCAGACGCTCGGCCTCAATCTTCACAAGAGGACATTCAGCCTGTTCGGTCTGAACGGCTCCTTGGACTTGAACGGCTAGGGTCAGCAACATGCCAAGCACCCAAATGGTTGTTCTCCTACTTACCACTTCTCCACAATTTTATGATGTCATGTTGCAAAGATACACATTATTCCCTAAACTACCAAATCTTTTATTGACAAATCGTCCCGGGGGGCCCCCTTCTGAGGCCTCTCCCCCCTCTTATATCTGTCCCCCTTAGGGGGACTTAGATATGAGGGGGAGGACTCCAGAACCCCCAAGAACAACACCCAATAACCCAGCCTTATTTGAAAATAACCCAGCCTTATCCGGCAATAAGGCAGGGTTATTGTTTTTTAGGGTCGGCTGGTATAGAGATTGCAAACTCCACTTATCAATCGTCCCTAACACTCACGGCCTTAACAGAGTTTTCGTGTTTTTATACACTCCATATCCGAATTTTTGTTTGAAGTTTATGGATTATAGTTTAGAGTTTTTGTAACTTTGCAGGCGTTTTCGAAAACTTAATTTAAATCAAGAGATATGTTTCATATTTACGAAGGCTTCCATCTGGTTGAGACGTACCACAAAATGCGTCACCAGCGGAAGTATCATCCCGAAGACGGCACCAAGCGTGCCTTGAAAATCGCCCTTGTGGCCATCGTAACGCTCCTGCTCTGGAACATGCCGACAGAGTGGTTCGGTATTCAGAACCTGACGGTTATCCAGCAGCGTGTCATCGCCATCTTTGCTTTTGCCACCCTGATGTGGATTTTCGAAATCGTTTCATCGTGGGCCACGTCAATCGCCATCATCGTACTAATGCTACTTTTCTGTTCAGACAGTGGTATCATGCCGATGGTTAACGAAGAGGAAGTGGGCAAACTGCTCAGTTACAAAGGTGTGATGGCTTGCTTTGCCGACCCTGTGATCATGCTGTTCATCGGTGGATTCGTGCTGGCCATCGCTGCCACGAAGACTGGTCTCGATGCTCAGTTGGCCAAGGTGCTGCTCAGGCCCTTCGGTACCAGAAGTGAGATGGTGCTGTTAGGTTTCCTGTTGGTGACGGGTCTGTTCTCGATGTTTGTATCTAACACAGCCACTGCTGCTATGATGCTGACATTCCTCACACCGGTGTTCCGTCAGTTGCCGCCTGAGGGTAAGGGCCGTATCGCACTGGCCATGTCAATCCCCGTAGCCGCCAACCTGGGTGGTATGGGTACGCCTATCGGTACACCGCCAAACAACATCGCCCTGAAGTATCTGAATGATCCCGAGGGCTTGAACATGGGTCTGGGCTTCGGTCAGTGGATGATGTTCATGTTCCCGCTGGTTATCCTGCTGCTGTTCATCAGTTGGCGCATCCTGTTGAAGTTCTTCCCCTTCAGTCAGAAGACGGTAGAACTGAACATTGAGGGTGGCATGCAGAAGGGCTTCCATTCATGGGTGGTCATCATCACCTTCATCCTCACCGTTGTTCTGTGGCTCTCCGACCGTTTCACTGGCATCAATGCCAATACGGTGGCTATGGTACCGTTCTGCATCTTTGCCCTGACGGGTGTCATCAACAAGCGCGACCTGGAGCAGATCAACTGGAGTGTAATCTGGATGGTGGCTGGTGGTTTTGCCCTCGGTTATGGTCTGAATGCCTCCGGATTGGCTGCCAATGCTGTGGAGAGCATCCCCTTCGGGGAATTCTCACCATTACTTATCCTGATACTCGGTGGTGCTATCTGCTACATGCTCTCGAACTTCATCTCGAACTCTGCAACGGCAGCCCTGCTGATGCCTATCTTGGCTGTGGTCTGCAGCGCCATGGGCGACAAACTCGCACCTATCGGTGGCACTGGTACCGTATTGATCGGTGTGGCCATCGCCGCTTCGTCGGCCATGATCCTGCCCATCTCCACCCCGCCGAACGCCTTGGCCTTCGCTACAGGCTATGTGAAACAGAACGATATGGCCAAAATTGGAATTATCATGGGTATCCTCTCAATGGTATTAGGCTTCGGCCTTGTCTACCTGATGGGAACGTTACACCTGATCTAAATAAAGAAAGCCCGCTCGATTGAGCGGGCTTTCTTTTTATCCTATAATAATTACATTTTCTCTCCGTAGCAGAGATCACCACAGTCACCAAAGCCCGGCACGATATACTTATGCTCGTTCATGCCTGGATCGATGGCGGCACACCAGATGGTGGCATCATCGGGGAGCACCTTCTGAATGACATCCAAGCCCTCGGGCACGGCGATGACACAGGCGATGTGTATCTTCTTGGGCTTGCCCGTCTTAATTAATGCCTCGATACTCGCAGCCATAGAGCCGCCAGTAGCCAGCATGGGGTCGACAATGACCAAGGTCTTTCCCTTGGCACTGGGGGCCGCTAAGTATTCCGTATGCACACCCACCTCGGTATGTTCACGATTGGTGTACATGCGATAGGCAGAGACGAAGGCATTCTCGGCATGGTCGAACACTTTCAGGAAGCCCTCGTGGAAGGGCAGTCCGGCGCGCAACACCGTGGCTATGAGCAAATCCTCCTTAGGCAGGGGGATGTCAAGGGTGCCAAGGGGTGTTGTCACCGTCTTCGGCTTGTATTCCAAGGTCTTTGACAGTTCGTAAGCCATCATCTCACCGATACGCTTGATGTTGTGACGGAAGAGAAGACGGTTACGTTGATAGTTCTTGTCACGCAACTCCGACATATACTGATTGAGAATCGAGTTGCTTTTGCTGAAATCAATAATTTCCATATTCTATGGGTTTTTTAGATCGGTTATGCAATGTTGCGGAGTTGCTGACGCACCGATTTACGGGCGGTGCCCAGCCGATGCTCCACACTCTTGTAGCCTACACCCAGACGCTGGGAGATCTCTGCCACCTTCATACCGCCATAGATATGCAGACGATAGATCTCACGGCAGTTCTCCGGCACACGGGCCAAGCCACGCTCCAACTGCTCCGTGATGTCACGGATACTCAGTACGGACTCTGCGGATTCTACGGTAGAATCGTTATTTTTCAGATAATGCTCATACGCCTCGAAATGGGTTCGACGGCGATAGAAGTCGGCTATCAGGTTACGGGCGGTCGTATAGACCAAGGCTGGCAAGGTGATGTCGGTAATCATCTTGTCGGAGGTCAGAAGGCGGAGGAACACGTTCTGCACTAGATCCTCCGCCTCGACCGAATTGCCGAGACGACTGCTGACATACGCCAGCAGTTCGCCCCGGTGAGTAATGTAATAATTGGTTAAAGTTAGATGCTTATTCATTTACCACTTTCTGGATGGTACCGTCCTCATTATAGAACAGACGCTGCACCTTGAGGGAACGCAGATGAGTGATATCGTTAGAAGGCACACAATCGTGATAGAACAAGAACCATTCGCCCTTGTACTGTACGATGCTGTGATGCGTGGTCCAGCCTACGACGGGATCAAGAATGACACCTTGGTAGGTGAAAGGACCGTAGGGGTTGTCGCCGATGGCATAGCAGAGCATGTGACTGTCGCCTGTGGAGTAACTGAAGTAATACTTGCCGTTGTACTTGTGCATCCACGAAGCCTCGAAGAAACGATGGGGATCACCGGCCTTCAGGGGCTGGCCATCCTTGTCGAGAACGACCACAGAACGGGGTGCCTCAGCAAACTGCAACACATCATCACTCATCTTTACCACAAAACTCGACAAAGCAGGAATGTCGGCAGGCGCAAAGAGTTGTGTCTTCTTATCGGCAGCAGGACCGAGGTCAACACCCTCTTTCACCAACTTCTGAGGTGCCTGATACCACTGGAGTTGTCCGCCCCAGAGTCCACCAAAGTAGGTATAGATCTGACCATCATCATCCTTGAACACACTGGGATCGATGCTGAAAGAGCCACGGATGGGATGCTCCTGAGGAATGAACGGACCCTCGGGTTTGTCGGCGATGGCCACACCCAGATGGAACACGCCATTATAGTCCTTGGCAGAGAAGATGAGGTAATACTTGCCGTCTTTCTCAACGACATCATTATCCCACATCTGCTTCTCAGCCCACTTCACCTGATCCACATGCAGGATCATGCCGTGATCAGTAATCTCGCCATTCTCAACATCCTCCATCGAGATGACATGATAGTCCTTCATCTGGAAGTGACCGCCATCGTCATCGAAGGCCGCACCGGCCTCCCAGTCGTGAGAGGGATATACATATAGTTTGCCGTTAAACACATTCGCAGACGGATCTGCGTAATAATCTTTCGGATAAAGATAACGCGGTTTCATATTCTTTGGATTTTTAAATGGTTTATACTAACTAATTTGTTTCACTTTCTTGTTTAGCATGCTGTCGGCGTGCAGCCAACTCAGCCTGCATATTCTCATTGTATTCCTTGGTAATGGGATAGAGATAGAGAGCGGCGATGCCCACGCAGAACAGCAGGGCAGGTACGATGCTCGAAACCAGACGGATACCCTCCATCGCACTCTCATTCTGGATAGACACGCTGCCACCTGGCTGATAGCCGAAGGCAGAGATAATCACACCTGCCACGGCACCACCAAGACCCATACCCACCTTCAACGCCATCGTAATGCCCGAGAAGCAGAAGCCCGTAGCACGACGATAACTCTCGTATTCGACATGGTCGGCTACATCGGCAATCATTGCCCATAGCAACGGGATGGTCGGCGCATAACTCAACGACTTTAAGATGTTCAGCACAAACAGCAGTCCGACATCCGTGGGCGATGGCAGATAGAACAGGAAGGTAAAGAAGGCTGTCAGTGTCAGACAGACCATGAATACCTTCTTCTTTCCATATTTATTGGCCAGATAGCGCGACAAGGTAATCACGCCGATAAACTGCACGATTGCTGCCACGATATTAAACAGGGAGAATCCCACGGCATAAGCATCCTCGATGGAATCGACCAATTTGAACATACGGAGGAAATCGAAGAGCGACTTCTGGTCGACATTGTACTGGAAATAGAAACTCATGGCCGAACTCCACATCGCCAGCGTGATGAACAAGGCGAAGGTCAATAGGAACATGGCTGACCAAGGAATGTCGGAAATGGTATTCTTGATATCCTCCTTGATATTCATCTCCTGATGAACCGGCGGTTGGATGCGCTCACGGGTGACGAAGAAGGTGATGACGAAGCATACGAAGGCCACACATGCAAAGATGGCAATGGTACAGAGCCAGCCATGCTGGGAGTTACCATGCCCGAAGTGGTTCACCATCGGCAGTGTCAGGCCCTGCACCACAAACTGGGCAATGGTCACTGCGATGAAACGGATGGTTGTGATGCTGGTGCGCTCCTTGATATCACTCGTCATTACACCGCCCAAAGAGGAGTACGGTATGTTGTTTGACGAGTAAACCGTCATCAACAGCATATAGGAAATTGTGGCATAGACTGCCACGGTGGCCTTATCTTCGATACCGGGATTATAGAAAGCGAGGACATAGAACACACCGAATGGTATGGCTGTCCAGAGAATCCAAGGACGGAATTTACCCCAGCGCGACTTCGTACGGTCGGCCAGAAGCCCCATTGCAGGGTCGACCACCACAGCCGAGATACTGGCAATCAACAGAATGCTGCCCGCCACGGTGCCGTCAAGTCCAAAAACATCGGTGTAGAACTTCAATTGGAACATCACCATCATCTGGAACACGAGGTTAGCGGCTGCGTCTCCTAAGGAGTAGCCTACTTTCTCGCCAAATGATACGTTTTGAGTGATGTTTCGTTTCATGCCGCAAAGTTACGTACTAATAAGAAATTAGACGTTTTCATTTGTCACAGATGCTTTATGCTATGTTTCATTTGGCAAGAAAAGATGAAAAAATACCGAAGGAATCGAATATTTTTTATATTTTTGCAGCATGAATCTGAGGAAACTATCAATCCTACTACTTGCCGTTATCTGTGTTTCATTCACAGCAAACGCAGAAGTCAGACTTCCCCAACTGTTTCAGTCGGGGATGGTCATGCAACGTGGCAAGTCCATCCCCGTCTGGGGCTGGGCCGACAAGGGTGAACAGGTAACCCTCACTTTCCAGAAAAAGACATATACCACTACCGCCGATGAACAAGGGCGCTGGCGCATCGACCTTCCCAAGATGAAGGCCGGGGGGCCGTATGAGTTAACGGTTAACAGTTTACAGTTTACAGATATACTTATTGGTGACGTGTGGCTGCTCTCCGGACAATCGAATATCGACGTGACCATCGAGCGCGTCTATCCACAATATGTCAACGAGATCGATCAGTTCGACAACAACCAGATCCGCCTGTTCCGTGTTCAGAACGAGACATCCACCCATGGGGTGAAAGACGATATCCGTCCCACCAATATCAACTGGAAGCCGCTCACCAAGCAGAATGCCTGGCTTTTCTCTGCCGTGGGCTCTTTCCTCGGCAAACGGATGTTTGAGAAGAACAAGGTGCCCCAGGGTATCATCGTCAACAGTTGGGGCGGTACGCCCATCGAGGCATGGATCAGTGCCGACTCCCTGCAAAAAGACTATCCCATGCTGGTGAAGCGCACAGCCCTCTATCAGAGCGACAACTACGTGAGGGCACAGATGCAGGCCAACGGGGCCGCCAGCAGACAGTGGAACGAGATGCTCGAGAAGGCCGATGCCGTACAGGACTATATCCAGCCCGCCTTTCAGGATGCCGACTGGCAGACCATCAACCAGAATGACTGGGGTTGGCGGGGTACAGGTACCGTGTGGCTCCGTCAGCACATTCATATAGATAAGGTACACGCGGGAAAGCCTGCCCGCTTGCTGTTGGGCACCCTTTATGATCAGGATGTCACCTATCTGAACGGCAAGCAGATTGGCAGCACCGGCTATCAGTATCCGCCGCGCCGCTACGATATCCCCGAAGGACTGCTCCAAGAGGGTGATAATGTGATTGTCATCCGCTTCATCAACAAGAGCGGAACGGTTCACTTCATCCCTCAGAAGCCCTATATGCTCTGTTTCGGTGAAGACCGTTTCTCACAGAACCCTATGCCGAAGGATGTCATCCCCCTCAGTAATCAGTGGAAGATGCATGTCGGCGCAGAGATGCCACCTTGTCCTGGTGGCGATGTCTCGTTGCAGAACCTGCCCACGACACTCTACAATGCCGTGCTTTACCCCTTGGCCCCGTATGCCATCAGCGGTATTGTCTGGTATCAGGGTGAGTCGAACACAGGCAACCCCGCGCCATACGCCGACTATCTGAAAAAACTGATGGGCTGTTGGCGCGACCGTTGGCAGGATCAGCAGATGCCCTTCTGCATCGTACAATTGGCTAATTACGACGGTCGACAGCAGACTGGCTTTCCTAGACCTATCGTCTACCCGACAGAGCCTGTGAACAGCGGTTGGGCACAGTTGCGTGAGGCCCAGCGCACCGCAGCCAAAGCAGACGCCTATGCCGAACTGGCCGTCATCAACGACCTGGGTGAGACCGTCGATATCCATCCCCTCCGTAAGAAAGAGGTAGCCGAGCGCATCGGTCTCTGCTTCGACCGTCTCGTATTCAACAGCAAGAAGGTACGCCTCTCTCCCGAGGTCATTGCCACAGAGACTCAGGATGACAAGATCATCCTTACCCTCGACCAACCCGTTCAGTCCGGTATGCTCCAGGAATTCGAACTGGCAGGCGCCGACGGTAAATTCGTGAATGCCACAGCCACCAGTGATGGCAACCGCATCACGATTCTATCGCCTCTCACACCTCTCAAGGTGCGCTACGCCTGGAAGGACGACCCTCAGGCAAACGTACGCTCACTGAGCGGACTCCCCATGTCATCATTTGAACTAAATATCAACAAATAATTAAAACATCAAATTATGTCAACTATCAACGAAACAAATGGCTTTTACAAGTTGTCGTGGCTCCAGCGCATCGGCTTTGGCTCAGGTGACCTGGCGCAGAACCTTATTTTCCAGACGGTAGCGTGCTACCTGATGATTTACCTTACTACAGTATTGAAATTAAATCCAGCCTTCGTCAGCGGACTGATTCTCGCAGTTCGACTCATTGACTGTTTCTGGAGTCCTGTAGTGGGGCGTTATATTGATAACCGTAATCCGAAGTTGGGTAAGTACCGCTCCTATCTTCTGTATGGTGGTATCCCCTTGACTGTCGCCGCCTGCTTGCTGATGCTTCCCCAGGCCGCCACTTGGTCGATGGGCATGAAGATTGCCTACGCCACCATCAGTTACACGGTGCTGAGCATGATCTATTCGGTGGTCAACATACCATACGGTTCCATCATGGCCAGTATGACACGTGACAACGATGAGGTGCTCATTCTGACTTCCACACGAATGGTATGTGCCAATATCGGTCAGATTATCGTTCAGGCCGGCTTCCCTATCGGTCTTGCCATGTGTGTTCATACCGCTATTGACTGGAATCAGGCTACCTTCATGGCTATTGGTACGATTCCTGCTTTCATCATCCTGCCTTCTCTGCCCATGTTGAAGAGATGGTTGGGTAAGAAGGGGCTTTATTATACGCTGCTCGCCATCGGTCTGATTGGATTCGCAATCTTGTTCACCATCGGTAAATTCTTTGATGTGACAAGTCTCAATGCACTTGTTCAGACTGCAAAGGTTATGACTGGTGTAGGACTGCTCGTCGGCTCACTGATGTGGGCATTGGTTCCTGAGGTCATCACCGAGGCTGAGTATCGCACAGGCAACAGACCTGCAGCCACCGTTAATGCACTGGCAGGTGTGGCCTTCAAGGCTGGCTTCTCTATTGCCGGTTGGATCACACCGCTGGTAATGGGATGGATTGGCTTTAACTTCGCCAGCGAGGAGTCTGCTCTGCCTACCAGTCCGATGGCATGGTTCACGGTGACATGTGTGTTTGCACTCGTCGGTTTTGTGCTCCTGATGCTTTGCTTCATGGGCAGCAAGGAGAATATCACCACCACACCCGAGAAACCCGTTTCCTTCGGTGAGATGTGGCAGGAGTTCAAGGCAAACAAGTGTCTGCAGTTAGTGCTGGGTATCTTTGTGGTGGTATTCCTCGCCTCATTTATCAGTGCTCCTGTAAATGCCTACTATCCGAAACTGGCTAATTATTCTGAGATCGCACAGAATGCCATTCTGTTGTTCACAACAATCATTCCCGCCCTCCTTCTTATCGTTGTAGGATACCTTATCTATAAGTATCCGCTTACTGACGAGAGACTTGATGAGATCAACCGCGAGATTGAGGCCCGTACGGCTTAAAGATATATGCTACAGATCCGCTGCAAGAACAATAATTCAACAAAGAGATTCCCCGAGGGAACCTCTTTGTTGGATATCTATCACGAGTTTGCCGATGAGATAAAACTCTCCTACCCGGTCGTTTCGGCTAAAGTGAATAATGTGTCGCAAGGACTGAAGTTCCGCGTGTTTCAGAACCGCGACGTAGAGTTCCTGGATGCCAGCGAGGGCAGTGGCCACCGCGTATACGTGCGCTCGCTCTGCTTTGTGCTCTACAAGGCGACGCAGGACGTCTTCCCCGGATCGAAACTCTTTATCGAGCACTCCCTCTGCCGCGGTTACTATTGCAACTTCAAAAAGCGCAATAATGAGCCGTTGAGCGACGATGATGTCAACAGCATCCGCCAACAGATGCAGGAAATCATCAACCTCGACATGCCCTTCCATCGCACAGAGGCCACCAACGAAGAAGCCATCCGTGTCTTTACGGAGCGTGGCTTCACCGACAAGATCAAGTTGCTTGAGACCAGCGGACAAATCTATAGCGATTACTACACGTTGGCGACATCGTCGACTATTATTATGGTCCATTGGTACCCAGTGCCGGCTACCTGAAGGTGTGGGAACTGGAGCGTTACGAGGATGGTCTGCTGCTGCGTGTGCCCGACTGGAACAACCCGCTGAAATTAGCCGAGAAGATGGATCAGCCCAAGACCTTCGAGATGTTTGCCGAGAAGACGCGCTGGGACATCATCATGCGACTGACGAATGCTGGCGATGTGAACAAGGCCATCAAACGGGGCTACGCTTCGGAACTGATTCAGGTGTCGGAGGCCCTGCAGGAAAAGAAAGTCGTGCAGATTGCCGAAGAAATCGAGCGTCGCTTCCACCGTGAAGAGACTCCCATCCGCATGGTACTCATTACCGGCCCCTCCAGTTCGGGTAAAACCACCTTCTGCAGACGATTGTCAGTACAGTTGCTGGCATGCGGTCTGAGACCCGTGTCCTTCTCCACCGACGATTATTTCGTGAACCGCGTGGACACACCGAAACTACCCAATGGTGACTATGACTTCGACAACATCGAAACGGTGGAATATTCGCTGCTCGAAGATCACCTGTTGCGCCTGATGCAGGGCGAGCGGGTGGAGATACCAGAATACAATTTCGTCACTGGCAAGCGCGAATATAATGGTAAGAAACTTAAGTTGTCGGGCGACACGGTGCTTATCATCGAGGGTATCCATGCCCTGAACCCGCTGTTGACGAAGAAGATTCCAGATACCCTGAAGTATAAGATCTATATCTCAGCCCTCACCAGTATCTCACTCGACGACCACAACTGGATTCCCACACGCGACAACCGTCTGCTACGCCGTATCATCCGTGACTACAACAAGGGTGCCTACACTGCCCAACAGACCATCAGTCAGTGGAAGAACGTCTGTCAGGCCGAGGATCAGTGGATCACCCCCTATCAGGAGACTGCCGACGTGATGTTCAATTCAGCACTAAACATCGAGTTTGCCGTTCTGCGCACCCATGCAGAGATTATCCTTGCCTCGGTGCCGCGCAACTGTCCGGAATACGCCGAGGCTCACCGCCTGTTGAAGTTCATCCACTACTTCCTCCCCATCAGCGACAAAGAAATACCGCCCACGAGCATCATGAGAGAGTTCGTAGGCGGCAGCAGTTTCAAGGATTCGTCATTCTAATTCTTAATCAGTCTCACCTCATAGATCTCGCCAATCTGCTTACGCGGCTTGGCCACGAACTTTACACGTACTTGTCTCTTGCCTTTCAGCAGTTCCTCAGGCACAGGGTAGGTCTCGTATTTGAATTCTGAAACACGATATTTGCCTGTATTGTTAACTTCTTTCACCAATACGTCGTCGACGAAGATATCGAACTCATGACTCTTCCATTCGCCCACACCCCAATACTTCAGACGGAGGCTGAGGTCGGTCTGTCCGCCGGTCTGCATCAGATAACTGAAGTAATGGCCATTGCTGGCATCACGGTAGAAGACATCGTTGGTATTGCCCACCTGTGAGCGGTCGGTCTCCATAAAATGGTCGGCCTCTGGCTGCTGTTCACCAGGCTGCACCTTGTCAACAGTACGGGCCTCAAGAGCCTGACGCTCCTGCTCTGCCTTAGCCAGATTGTCGAGATAGCCTTTGTAACTATCCTCTGAAAGGGCAAGCCAGTACATCATATAGCGGGCGTCGTGAATCTCGAAGAAGGGCTGTATCTCACTGTGAATGGCATTCTCCATCTTTGTAGAGAGGGTGAAATGGAGGGGCTTACCAGCAACTGGTTGCAACTGGTTGGCAATATCATCCAAATTATTATTCACAAGAATAGGAGCCTCGTTAATGGGCAGTTTCTTGCCGCTGGCATACTGTCCGAAACGACTGTCGTCGGCGATGAGATGAGCCAGATCCTCCGTTCCCGTCTTTGCAGCAAGCATGATGGGGCCATGCATCAAGGCAATGTATTGCGGCTCATTTGGCAGATACTTCACACTGTTATACATGGGGAAAGTGATTTCCACCACATCACCCTTTTTCCACTGACGGCTGATGGCAACATACGACGACGGACCCGTGACAATGTTGACGGGCTTGCCATTGACCTTTACCTCAAACTGTCCGGGCTTCACCCAACCCGGGTAACGCACCTGCATCGTAAACTGTCCCTTACCCTTGGCAATGGTGATACGACTTGTTTCAGCATAAGGGAACTGAGTCTCCTGACGGAGTGTCACATTCTTCTCCTTCCAGTTCAGTTCGGAAGACACGAAGAGATTCACAAAGAGATGATCGTCCTTATGGGTATAGATAAACTGTCCGTATTTACCGTGATTCTCCATACCCGTACCCACACAGCACCACATAGCCTCGTTGGGGGCGGAGTAGTTGCGATAGTGACGGGGACGGGCAGGTGTGAAGTACACATAGCCACCATGCTCAGGATGCTGAGAGGAAAGAATGTGGTTGAAGGTAGCCAACTCGTAATAGTCGGCATAACGGGCCTCCGGATTCCGGCGGTGAAGTTCCTCAGTAAGTTTGAGCATATTATTGGTATTGCAGGTCTCTGGTCCATCGATGTCGTTGATGAAGTCCATACAAGCCTCCTTGCTGGGGAAGTGCTCACGACGGCTGTTACCACCAAAGGCCAGCGAACGCTCACCCGTGACGATGTCCCAGAAATAGATGCTGGCATTGTGATAGGCCTCATCACCAGAGAGTTCTGAGATACGCTCAAAGCCCACCACCTTGGGCACCTGCGTGTTGGCATGCATATTATCGAGACAGTCCTGTCGCTGTGACAGTGGAACCAGCAGTTGACGATGTGAGAACCGTTTGGCCACATCAAGGTATTTCTTATCGCCAGTCATGGCATAGGCATCTGCCAGCACCTCGTTCATGCCGCCGTGCTCGGTATGCAGCGTTCGCTCCACCTGCTCTTCAGAGAGCCCTGCCGTCAGGTCAATGGCCCAGTCGCAGAAACCCAGGAAGAGTGCCTTTGCCTGTTCATTGCCGCAATACACCCACGCGTCGCGCAGGCCCGCGTACATCTTATGAATATTATAGAAAGGTACCCACGCACCACTATAGGCGCCGAAGTCACCTTTCTTATAGGCTGACCAGATGCGGTCGCTACCTGGGACACCACCCACATAACCCTTGCCCCACTCAGGATGGTTTTTGGCATTGGCATCAGCACAAGCCTGCAGTTCGCTGATGAAATATTCCATTCGCTCACGACAGGCCTCATCGCCCGTAGCCGCATTGATGGCCATCGCCGTCAGGTAATGACCTCCCACATGACCGTCGAGACCATCCCAGTTGGGATAACTCTTGGCCTTCGGAGTCAGACCCGCCTCCTTGAGATAAGGGGCCAGCAAACGGTCGCAATCGTACTGCAACAGTGTCTTGACGTTCAGATCGCGGGCTTTCTTCAGCGGTCCGTCAAGTAAGGTGACGTCGCCAAGGGGGAACTCATCGGCATAAAGCCGGTCCTGTGCCTGAATACTACCTGCGGCGAGGAGCATCAGCATTGCATAATAAAATCGAATTCGTTTCATATACCTATTTATATCTTGTCATTTCTGTTGCAAAGATAGGAATAATTCCCGGAAATACCATCACCCTTTGTCAGATAGTAACAAATACGCAAACAATTGGAACGGATGAACGCTAATAGGTATGCACAGAAGCCCCTTGTGCGCTGGGCAGGTAGTTAATTCCCCACCAGCACATTTGCAACAGGATGAAGCAAATGAGCAATAAACCGAGGGCGAGTCGTGGACGGTGCTTAGGCAACAGCCGATAGTGAATATACACCAGATACGACAGCCAGGTGATGGCGGCCCAGGTCTCCTTCGGATCCCAAGCCCAGTAGTGTCCCCAGGCTTCCTTTGCCCAGAAGGCTCCGAAAAGCATACCAAAGGTCATAAAGCCCAGACCAATATATACCAGTCTGTCGATTATCCCATAGGCATGATCGCTCACCGTCGTCTTCTTGAAAAAGAGCAGATAGAACGCCATCACGGTAGCGGCTCCCAACAAGGCATAGGCAAACATATACACAATGACGTGAGGCGCAAACCACGGACTCTGCAAGGCAGGCATCAGCGTTTTCGAATGAAGTCCTGACCTGAAGAGGAACACACCGATGATAACTAGTGCAACCAATGTCGAGAAGGAAAAGGCCCATTTATAGTGCCAATGTCCCTCGCCGCCAGATCCGGCAAATGGCAGAGAAAAGACAAGCAAACACACCGCTCCTGCCAGCATCATATAAAAGCCTATATATACCAACGGCAACCACGGGTCGCTTACCAGTTCGAGTATCGAGATCTGACTCTGGGCACCCATCTGCGTGTCATAACTATATTGATAAATCTTCCAACCGTCTACCTCGTAAGGCTTATTCACATCAATGGTGGTCTCGATACGCTTACCCGACTTGGTCAGGATCTTGATTTCCGAGGCGAAACGCTTGGGCGAGCCATTGTCATAGGTCTCCATGATGAATCTTTTCAGTTCAATGGTAAATGGCATCTCCTTGATGGCGCCGCTTTCCTCCAAGGCTCGCCACTCTGGATTTCCGATGGAAGTGACCATCTTCAACTGTTCCATATCGGCATTGCCCAATGTGGCGGTGGTCATAGCCAGAAACAGACCAAGATGATTCAACAAGAAGGGGACGTCCCTCCGCCAATTGCATATATGGGTGATGCGTCTGAGAATAATCAGACCGAGGATAACGGCAATATAGACATAGGTAAGCACGAAAGGCCAGAAATTCAGCATGTGGTTGATCCATAAACTCCCCTCGCCCTTTGGAGAGGGGTCGGGGGTGAGGCTCACCTGGCGCGTCAGTCCCATGACGAGAGTCAGCCCCACGGCATAAAGCAACGCAGGAATAGCGGCCTTATAGGTGCCGATAAACTGACAGGCATAGAACCGTTTGCGCCATAAGAACAACCCAAGGATCATCAGCAGGAAACCTATCAACACGATACCATTCACGGGCCAGACAAAGGCCGCCCACTTCACGGGCCCCACACCCAGTTCGAGTGCCAGTCCTGCCAAAATAAGGCCTCCACCTATCACGAAGCCCTCTTTCATACCCCAAGGTTTATGCCACATTTTCATTTCCCTGTTTTCTTTCGCCTGCAAAGATACAACGAAGTTATTAATTCTCCAAACAATTTGAGCGTAATCCAAAGAAAAACAATAAAAACGCCAGCCACCCACCGCGGGCGACTGGCGTCACAAAGAGAGTTTAATTTTCTAACTAATCAACTCATTCATTAACCAATTTTTAGTCTCTATATGCAGGGTTCTGGTAAGCCTTCTTAGCCTCGTCGTCCATCTCCATACCATCGATCTGTCCCTGAGGAATCGGGCGCAGATAGTGACCAGCGGGGATATTGCGGGTGAAGGTCTGCAGTTCCATATCCTTAGCCTGTGTACCGGCAATCTTGTAGGTAGCAGCACGATCGCTCCAAGTCTGGGTACGAACGAGGTCGAACCAACGATAGCCCTCACCCCAGAACTCACGGCTACGCTCGTCGAGGATGTAGTCGATGGTGATGTTGGCAGGTGTGGCAGCAACCATGGCTTCACTGTTGTCAACAGACACGGCTACATTGTCGTTCACCGAGAAGGTCTGCTTTCCAGCGCGGGCACGGAGCACATTCACGAGGTCGCGAGCACTCTTCGAACCAGAAGCGCCCTTTACGGCAGCCTCAGCGGCAAGGAGATAGAACTCAGAGAACTTAGCGATATTAAACGGACGGGGGTTACCACCATTCACCTTTGAGCCCAGACCAGTGCCGTTGTCCGTACGATAGATACCAAGTTTCCAGTTGATGGGGTACTTCTTACGGCTGATGTGGTTAACGGCTACAACGAAGTCAGCACGTCCAGGCATCTCACCAAGGTTAAAGCCACCGCCATTACCTTCTGTATATGTAATCTTGCTATCCTCGCTTTCGGGAACCCAACTAAAGAACACCTCACCCTGATTGATCGGCAGGCCATTGGCACCCACAACGCTAGGTTCGGCGTTGCCACTCTTATGCCAATTGCTGTAATAGCGCAGGGTGAAAGTGGCATCATAACGAGAGTCGATAGCCTTCACAGCATCTTCCCAAACACCACCTTCCATGAAGGCGTTGGCCACAGGAGCCATACGGGTCCAAGGACGACCGAGTGCCTGAACAGCCTCACGCTGGACAGGAGCGAGACCACTTCCTGAAGGAGTCTTGGCCTGCAACTGTGTGTAGTTCCAGCACTCAAACCAATGGGCGAAGTTCTCAGGATTAGCACCATTACCCCAACCGTAGCCAGCACCACCGTTACCATACTTCTCGTCCTCGCTGTGATCTGCATAAAGCATGGTCTCTGAGTTACGGTCGTTGGTAGCAATGTTGACATCGTAGAAAGTTGGCTGCAAGGCATACGGGCCAGGATTGTTGATGGCCTGCAAAGCCACGTCGTAAGCCTTCTGGAAGTAACTCTTTGCCTCGCCAGAATTACGGGTGCACTCAGGATAAGTCGGGATGTTCTTCGGATTCTCCAACCACCAAGCGTAGGTCAGGTAAGCCTTCGAGAGATACAGACGGGCCACATTCTTGGTAACCGTACCAGTAAGACGGGGATTCTCAGGCAGGTCAGCCACAGCCTTCTCCAGGTCGCTGAAGATAGCAGCATAGACCTCGGGAACGGTGTTACGTACAGAAGTACGAATCGTAGAACTGTTGAATTTCAATTCGCCAGCACCCAGATCCAGGGGCACACCACCATAGGTCTGCACCAACAGGAAATAGTCGAAAGCACGGAAGAAATAAGCCTCTGCCAACAGGGCATCGCTGATACCTGCAGAAGCACCATTCTCGATGATACCACTGGCTGTGTTGATATTGGCGAAAGCGGTTCCCCACAGTCTGCCAGCATCGCAGACTTCTGACGTGATGGCACCCTTACCCGTCTCATCAAGAGAGGTGAAGTTCTGTCCGGAGCCAGACTCAGCATAGGTGTACTCATCAGTACCTGTCTCACAACTGTTCATATAGTAACCGTCGCCATAGAACCAGCGCAGGTGAGCATAGAGCGAAGTCAGACCACCCTCAATACCAGTCTTCGTGGTGAAGAAAGTGGTATCGAACTGGCTGCGAGGCTGTTCATCGAGGATATCAGAGCAGGAGGTGATGGTTGTAGAAAGACCACAACTCACAAGACCCGCAGCAAGGATAAATTTAATATTCTTAGTTTTCATAACTCTTTATTCTTTAATAATCATTAGAATGTGACGTTAACGCCGAACATAAAGTTGCGGGTTGCTGGTGTGTTGTAACCAATGATTGGCATCTTGTGCTTGCCAGAGTACTCGCCATAAGCAACGGCTGTGTTCTGGTTGGCCCAAGAGTTGGTTTCAGGATCAAGACCACACTCATTCGTGTAGGGTGAGAACAGAACGAACGGGTTCTGAACGGTAGCATAGAGGCGCAGACGGCTGATGCCGAGGTCCTTGACAGCCTTCAACTGACCGAAGTCGTAACCCAATGTGATGGCACGAACCTTCAGGTAGCCACCGTTGAAGTAAGCCAGCGTAGAAGCATACTTGGCATTGTCGGTATCACCGGCACCGGCAGGTTTCGGATACTTGGCACCCGTGTTCTCCTCAGTCCAGTAGTCAACATCCAACTGACCACGACGACCTGTCAACATGTTCAGGTAACCGTTAGAACCATGGATGGCAGAAATCACCTTACCACCAACCTGGAAGGCACCGATTACGGTGAAGTCGAAGTTCTTATAGGTAACTGTTGAGTTGAAACCACCAAGCAGGTCGGGCTCCATGCTCTGGATACGGCGATCGTCAGGACCAATCTTACGTGTGGGCACGCCATTGGCATCGAGCACGTCATCGTTGTACTTCACCTTGATCATACCCAGGTTTCCACCGGGCTCCAGAATCTCGAAGTTGGTGGTCTTGGTACCGTCGGCCAGCGTCACCTCATAGACATCCTCTGCATTCCACAGACCATCATACTCGTAGTCGTAGATGACATCGATAGGATAGCCCACGAACCAGCGGTTACCCTCATCTCTACCATCAGGATCGTCTGTAGCCAGTTTCGTCAGTTTGTTACGGTTCTGGTAGAGGTTGATACCTGCTTCCCAGTTCCAGCCGTTCTTATTGTCGATAATGACACCGTTCAAAGACAATTCCCAACCCTTGTTCTGCGTGGTACCAATGTTACCGGTGAATCCGCTTACACCAGAAGTTGAAGGCATGGTGACATCGAGCAGGATGTCCTTGGTCTTTTGAGTGTAATACTCGAATGATCCAGAAAGACGACCATTGAACAAAGAGAAGTCGAGACCGAAGTTCCAGGTCTTAGAATACTCCCAACCGAGTTCGGGGTTAGGCAGTGCATTGACATAGTAACCAGCACTGTTTGTATCACCGAAGTTATAGTTACGGATGGCCAGTCCACCCAGTGTAGAGTAAGGGCTGATAGCCTGGTTAGAGGTCTCACCATAACCCACACGCAGTTTCAGGTTGTCGAGCCATGACTTGGTTCCCTCCATGAATTCCTCACGGGCGATGTTCCAACCAGCGCTGACAGCGGGATAGGTGTGCCACTTGTGACCTTCGGCCAGACGTGAAGAGCCATCGGTACGAAGGGCAGCAGACAGCATATACTTATTATCATAAGAATACATCACACGACCCATCCAAGAGATCAGACCGCTCTGCCAGTAGTTATAACCGGTGAGGTTTGCCTGACCAAGGGCCTTGTCGAGTGCATAGTACATGAACAGGTCAGAGGGGATTTCCTGTGCGGAAGCACCAGTCTGCTCGAAAGTAGTCTGCTCTGCAGAGTACATACCAACAACGTTGATGTTGTGCTTCTCAGCGAAGGTGCGATCGAAGGAAACCAGGTTCTCAACAGTCCAGTTGTAGGTCTGGTTCTCACTGATACCACCACCATTGACGGCGTTCTCATCCTTGTTCAGGACACCTGTACCTGTGAAGTTACCATTCTTTGAGTTGCGGAAGTTCAGACCAACATTGATGCGATAACTCAGTCCCTCAATCCAAGGGCACTGTACTTCAGCAAACAGGGTGTTGTAAGTACCGATACCCTTTGTCTCATTGACCCACAGGTCACCCAGGCTCTCAGCATTCTCCCTGATAAGTACCGATTTATCATCCGTCTGCAGGGCAATGAAACGCTTGATGTTGCCATTCTCATCATAGGGGCTTGAGATTGGAGTCTGACTGAGCACACCACCGAGATCGCTTCTGCCTTCGTTCTTGCGGTAACTGGTGTTTGTGCTCAGACCCAGACGGAAGAACTTACCCACCTTCTGGTCGAAGTTACCACGCAATGAAATACGGTTATACTGCTCGGTAGGAACCACTGACTCGTCGTGATAGTAACCACCACCGAAACTGTAACTGCCACCATTGGTACCACCTGTCACGCTGACGTCATGGCTGTGGCCAATACCTGTCTTATAGTAAAGATCCTGCCAGTCGGTATTGATATCGTCGCTCTCATCAGCCGAATTCACATACTTACCAGCATACTTACGGAACTTAGAATAGGTAGGACCATCCATCATAGGATACTTGTGGAACACCGTCTTCACATTCAGATAGCCGTTATAGGACACCTTGGCAGGAGCACCCTGATTACCCTTGACTGTGGTGATGATGATCACACCGTTGGCACCACGAGAACCGTAGATGGCAGTTGCAGAGGCATCCTTCAGGATATCCATCGACTTGATGTCGGCAGGGTTGATATCCGACAACTGTCCCATGAAGGGAATACCGTCAAGCACGATCAACGGGTCGTTGCTGGCACTCAGCGAGCGCTGACCACGGATACGGATCTGCATCTCCTCACCGGGCTTGGTAGAGGTCTGCGTCATCTGCACACCAGCCACACGACCCTGCAGAGCCTGTGCAGCGTTGGTGGCTGCAATCTGGTTCAGTTTCTCACCACCGATGTTGGCCACCGAACCCGTCACTGCCTCACGACGCTGGGTACCGTAACCAATCACCACCACTTCGTTGACGAGGTGTCCGTCTTCGGAAAGTGTCACGTTCAGGTTTTCACCAGCCTTCACTTCCTGGGTCTCATAACCCACGTAAGAGATGACGAGTGTAGCACCCGATTTCACGTTGAGAGAAAAGTTACCATTGAAGTCGGTAACCGTTCCGTTGTTTGTACCTTTCTCCATGACTGTGGCGCCAATCAGCGGACCTTGAGAGTCGGCGACGCGTCCTGTTGCCTGTCTGGATTGCTGTACGGCAGCAACCGATTCGTTGACTGCCGAAGCCTGTTGCGCACCGATCATGCCGAGAAAGCACAATCCTACACACATGGCTGTCTTCTTTGCTTTGAAACTCATAAGTTTTGATGTTAGTTAATAATAATGTAAGAAAACTGCGGCAAAGATAGACAGAATGTGCGTCTCGGGCTTTTGTAATTATCTCATTTCGTTGTCAGTTTGTTTCTGTAAGGTTCTGTTGCTCAATATACTCTGAAGGTGAAACGCCGAACTGTTTACGGAACACAGTAGAGAAATGGGCCACATTGCTGAAGCCTACCGTATAAGCCACCTGCGTGACATTGATCTTCTGTTCCCTCAACAGTCTCACGGCCTGTTCGAGACGGATATTCCTGATGAATTCACTCACAGGCAGACCTGTCAACTCCTTCATCTTACGATGGAGTTGGGCACGACTGATTCCGACCTCACGAGTCAGCATATCGACATTGAAATCACTATCCGACATGTGGGTGTTGACCGCCTTCATCACGCGCTCCATCAACAATTCATCATTACCCTTCACTTCCTTCTCCACCACTTTCTCCTTCTGCTGCTGAGCACCAGAGAACTTTCCTTTCAGGTGGAGCGACTTGCTGATAAGATTGTTGATCACCACATGCAACTCATCCATATCGAAAGGCTTGGCCAGATAGGCGTCGGCACCCTTCTCAAGACCTTCGAGACGGTTGGCTACATCAGCCTTCGAAGTAAGCATCACCACAGGCACGTGACTGATGTTCATATTGGTCTTCACCATACGGAGGAAGGTGAAGCCGTCCATCTCGGGCATCATCACATCACTCACCACCAGGTCGAACTGTTTATCCGGACTGGCACCCAACAAGCGGCGCAATGCCTCGCGGGCACCCGTCACAGCGGTGATATGATAATAGGCGCCCAACTCCTGAGTAATGTACTTTCCAATCTCTATATCATCGTCGACCACAAGGATCCGATGGTTCGTTTGCGGTTTCGAACGTGGGGCAGTTCCAACAACGGGATCTACGGTCTCCAGTTCTTCTTTGGTAAAGTGACTATTACCCAAAGGCAGACTGACGGTGAAGATGCTGCCTGGGGAGTCAGTACGGTTCTCGGCTGAAATGGTGCCATGATGCATGGAGACGATCATCTTACAGAGATTCAGACCGATGCCTGTGCCCTCAATGTGCAACGAGCGCGACGTACTGCCCTGATAGAAACGGTCGAAGATCTTGCTCACATCACCCTTGATGCCCATACCGTTGTCGATGACCTTCAGTTCAGCCGTATATTGGTCTGTCTGGTCGATGCGCACCTCAATGGCTCCACCGTCATAGGTATATTTGAAGGCATTCGACATCAGGTTGTCGACAACCTTGTCAAACTGGTTGCGGTCTACCCACACGTCCAGACGATCAAGGGCTGGGGCATAGGTCAGCGAGAGTCCCCGCTCGTTGGCCGTGTATTCATACGACTTGAGGATATTACCCACATACTGTACGATATCGGTCTCCTGACAATGGATCTTCATCTGCTGCTTGTCGATCTTGCGGATGTCGAGAATCTGGTTCACGAGGTTCTGGATTCTACTGGCATTATGCTCAATGGTTTTGAGTTCCTCCTTGACATCCTCGCCCAGATCCTTCCTCAACAACTTATGCAGCGGACTCATGATAAGCGTCAACGGTGAACGGATATCGTGGGTGGCGTTGATGAGGAACTTCATCTTATCCTCATCGAGTTGCTGGTTGCGCTTGCGGAGATAGAACCACACGATGAAACCGATGATAGCCGCCGCCAAAGCACAATACAGGAGGTAGGCCCACGACGACTGATACCAAGGGGCTCGGACGATGATGTGATACACCTGCGGCTCGGTATAGACGCCGTTGTCAAAGGCGCGCACCTCCATGGCATAGGAACCAGGCTGGAGATGGTGGAATGACACCACATTGTCGCCAGTCGCCGTGCGGGTCCAGTCTTTGGCACCGTTCAGACGGTATTCATAGATGACGTTCTCTGCATTCGAGTAGTTCAGCAGCGAGAACTCCATGGTGAAGGTATTGTCGATGTAGGAGAGTTCGAAACGGTCATTACCCATAACAGGCGTTCCACCCACATAGAAACCCGTCAACTGCACTTTCTCCTGACTGGGACGGTAATGCCGCAGGTCATCGGGCACGAACGAGGTGAGACCATCGCTGAATCCGAACCAGATACGGTCGCCTGAGGTATGCATAGCCACACCATTGATATATTCGCGACTGGCCAGTCCGTTGCCGTGCAGATAGCCCACAAACTGCTCTGCGTCGCGCTTATACTGCCAGATGCCCATGGTGGTGCTGCACCAGATATCGCCCGAACGGTCTTCCACAATGCCACACACCACCTTGTTATCGATGCCTTCTGCCCCTGGGAATGGGACAGCCTCCTTCGCCTTGGTCTCATAGGTATAGAGACCGTTGGTCGTACCAATCAGGAAATGATGATCGCGCGTCTCACATACTGATTCCACCGCATTGTAGTCGAGCAGCACCTCCCAACCATACGGATGGAAATGGTCACCCTCTGGGTCATAGCAGTTGATGCCCGAGGCGGTACAGATCCATATCTTCCCACGACTGTCGGTATAAAGGCTCGATACCCAGTCGTTGTGCAGTCTTCCGCGTGGCGAATCCTCATCACGCATCGAGAATTTCTTCACCTCGCCGGTAGCCGTATCGTAGGAGCAGAAGCCCTCGCCAAAGAGCGAGAAGAAGAGATGTCCCTTGCCGTCATCAGTCATCGCGTTGATAAAGCCGTTATTGAAGGAAGCCTTCTTCTGTGAGGCACCCGTCAGGGGATTATAGGCATAGAGGGCGCCATTGGTACCTATCCAGTAACGGCCAGCCTTGTCGCGGTGTATCAGATAAGTGCCTTCAGGAGAGGCGGGATGCGCCACCACGCGCCCCTTCTCGTCCATACCGAAGATACCGTTGTTCTGTACAGCACACCAGAGGATGCCGTTCTCGCCCTCACAGACAGACGTCAGCGCACCACCAGTACGCATGTGCAGGTCGGCGAACTTCCAACTGCGGAACAGCGGTTCCTGTTGTGGCAACATGAGCAGACCGCGTTTCTGGCAACCCACCCAGAGGTTATTCTGGTTATCCTCAAAGAGTGCCCAGATATTCGATGAACTCAGATCCAGCCAGGCACTCTGGTATTCATATTTCCTCAGTCGGTGCTCACCACGCGGCATCCAACAGAGTCCGCTACCGATCGTGCCTACAAACAGGTTGTCGTGACGGTCGGTAATGGCGATACGGAAAAAGAGGTCGTCGCCACCAATCTCCGAGAGATCGAAATAGTGGTCGTACATCTGTCCGTCGCGGTAATAGAGCAAACCGTGAATACAAGCCATCAGCACACCACCCTCATATTCTGAGAAGCCTGTGACCGTACCGTAAGGCGATTCAAAGGTATCAATCCTGCCATTAGCCACGCGACGATTCACCGTACTGCCGTGACCTGATTTCCAGAAAGCGCCCTCGCTGTCAATCATGATATGACTGAAATAGTTGTTGTCCTCCTTGGCATAACCCTCCAACAGTTCCGATTTCAGGGTCTTCGTGTTCAGTCGGAAGAGGCCGTAACCAGCCGTTCCTATCAACAGATGGTCATCGTCTTCCTGAATGATATGATTGATACGAGGCAATGCTTTGGCACCTTCGAGTTTGATGTGTTCAAACTGATCGTTATCACGGTTATAGCGGTCCAGTCCCAACTGCGTGCCAACCCAGAGGTTGTCGTCGGCATCGCAGAAAAGGAAGGATATGACGTTACTGATGATGGAATAAGGCTTGGCCGTCTCATGCAGATAGGTGGTAAAGCGATAGCCATCATATTTGTTTAGGCCGTATTCAGTACCCGCCCAGATATAGCCGGTCTTGTCCTGACAGATACTCGTCACCTGATTACTCGATATCTTATCCGAGGTGAAAAACTGTTGGGTCTGACTCATGCTCATGAGACACGACATGAAACAGAGGGTCAGCAGAAATGATTTCTTCATTGTTGTCAGCGATTTAGTCGGGTGCAAAGATAGGAAGAATTATCAAAACAGATTATCTGTCTTGTTCTAATATGTTTTCAATTTGTTTCATCGTTTGTTTCAGAGGTAGAAAATTCCCTCTGGCCCCATGTTAAAGAGCAGGTCGAGCACAGAAAGGTTCGCCAGGAAGCCATGCTTGGCGGCATAGACCTGATAGTAGGGCTTGGGTTCGAAATCAGGGTCAGGCTGCGGGTGCTTGGGATTGATGGCCTCACGGAAGTCGATAATCGAGGAAGGAGGAAGGAGGAAGGAGACGCTCGACCTTTGGTCGCTTGCTACCGGAGGGACGCAAGAAGGAGAATACTCTGTGGTCAAAGAAACGCGCGGCTGGATATCCAACAACTCGCACATTTTTGAGCGGATGGCCTCGTTGAAGTCGAGCAGATAGTCCCACCTTTGTTCAAAGAAAGGGCGGATATCGTCTTGATAATACTCGAAGAAAGGCGACTCACCATAGGCACTCATCAAGGCGTTCCAATGCAGATGCCGCCAGTTGCCGTGATCGCTGATGCGGATATCCCTGATCAGTTGCGAGGTGCCTCGCTCCACAGGGACGGTCAAGGCCTGAATGCCCTGTGTGGTTGCTATCAGACAACGGTTGCGATAGGTCTGTTTCTGGAAACTCTCCCACTGCTCTATCTGCACCTCTTCGCTGCGATGCAGTTTCTGGTACCACTGAACGGGTCCGAAATAGGTAGTGCTAAGTAGGGCCTTCATCACGGAAACAGCAGGATGCGGTCTTTGGAATAGCCCTTCCAGAAAGCAGCAGAAGGGTCGTGATTGTAGAGTATCAGACAGGCGCGACCAATGATGCGCTCCTCAGGGATAAAGCCCAACTGACGACTATCGATGGCATTGTTCTTACCCAACGACTCCACCCAGTAGTAATCCTGATCGGCGCAGTTGAGCACGCCAGGCACAATCTTATTCATGATGGTATCGCCAGGCAGAGCGGCACAGCGACAGATGAGCACCTTACCCAGAGAGTCTTCAAATGCGATGAAATCGCCTTTTTTCACCTCCTGGCGACAGATGCGGCCATAATCAAAGAGCCCTCCCTTCTTGCCTGTTCGCAGTCCGTAACTCCAGCGATTGACCACCACACGGTCGCCTGCCAGGAATACCGGCTCCAGTCCTTTGCCATCAACGGTACAGACGGTCATCACGAGGCTCCTGAACGCCAGCATCACCACCAGCGCCACCACAATGGCCCCTATGAACTTCACCGTCCCTTTCACTACTTGATATTATCCACAAACCTAAACAGTCTGCTCCAGCGGATGCCGCTGAATCCATGCCTATCGGGATCGCTGCTCCACCAGATGAAGATGGGTTTGCCCACGATATGATCCTCAGGCACAAAGCCCCAATAGCGGGAATCGAGAGAGTTGTGACGGTTATCACCCATCATCCAATAATAATCCATCTTGAAGGTGTACTTCGTAGCCACCTCACCGTTGATGAATATCTTACCATCCTTTACCATCAGGTCGTTGCCCTCATAGGTACGGATGGGACGCTCATAGATAGCGATATTATCGAGATTCAGGTCGATGGATTCGCCTTTTTTCGGAATCCAGACGGGTCCGTAGTTATCGCGTGTCCAATGCAAATTGCCGTTCAGGGGATAGATGTCCCACTCCTCAGCCTCTGTGTTCAGTTCGATGCGCTCGGCATAGCCCTGCTTCTTCAACTCAGCCACAGCCTGCTTCGTGAGCGGCATATAGCCGAGGGTGTTCAGACTCATCAGGTCTTCCATCGTGATGCCCAGTTCCTTCATCAGGTCATCAGGCAGACGCTGCTTCAACTTCACATGATAGGTATACTGCACATTATCGGGCTCCTTGTTGGCCTTGCCGTCGAGATAAACGATGCGGTCCTTGATCTGGAGCGTCTGTCCAGGCAGACCCACACAACGCTTCACATAGTTCTCTCTGCGATCGGCAGGACGGGTGATGATCTCGCCAAACTCGGCATTGTTTTCGCTGATATACTGTCGTCCACCCTGATAGATGGCCTCAAAATACTTACGGCGCATCTCGCTATCGAGCGAATCGGGGTTAGGCCGCTGGGGATAGAGCCGATAGCCGATGTCATAACTCAAGCGGTAGAAGTCCTGAGCCTGATACTGCGGTGCGGCACAGAGGGTATCGCCTGCGGGATAGTTGAACACCACGATATCGTTCACCTGCACCTGTCCGAGACCCTTCACACGACGGTAGTCCCATTGTGGCCACTCGATGTAACTCTTGGCCTCTATCACAGGCAGGGTGTGCTGCGTGAGCGGCATCGTCAACGGCGTCTGCGGAATACGGGGACCGTAACTCACCTTCGATACGAAGAGGTAGTCGCCCGTCAACAGCGACTTCTCCAACGAACTCGATGGAATCACGTAATTCTGGAAAAAGAACTGGTTGATGAAGTAGACGGCCACGAGGGCGAACACCAGGGCGTCGACCCACGACATGATCCACTTGGTGGGCCCTTCCGACTCCTTCCACCACTGCCACTTGATCTTCTTGGTGATGTAAATATCATAGATGAATGGGATGACCAGCAGGCCCCACCATGACTTCACCCAATACAAGAACAACAGATAAAGCACGAGCACCGCGATAAACTTGGCCCACTGCTTCATTGGATTCAATTTCTTTTTTTTCTCCATTCTTATTTTATTTGGTTTCACATGCCATTTTGACGCAACAGCCTTTCTACTGGTTGCACCTGACACATTCTTCTAACTCCATCTAACTTCTTTTAACTTCCTCTTACTTCTTCTTAAAAAGAAAACATATCTGAGATAGTGAGCAATCCCTGATGCTCCTTCGTATACTCCGCAGCCAGCACGGCGCCGAGGGCAAAGCCCTTACGCGAGTGGGCATCGTGGGTGATGGTGATCAGATCAGCATCCGAGTCATAACGGATGGTGTGGATGCCAGGCACCTCACCGCGACGGATATGGTCCACACGCAGATACTTCTTGTCGGTGGTATCTTCCTTCCAGGCCTCCTTACGCTCGATGTTCTCCACAATCTCCTCAGCCAAGGTGATGGCTGTTCCGCTGGGGTGGTCGAGTTTATGCACATGATGCGTCTCCTCCATCTCCACATCGTACTGTGGGAACTGGTTCATGATCTTAGCCAGATAGCGGTTTACAGCCGAGAAGATGGCCACGCCGATAGAGAAGTTCGAAGCCCAGAAGAGCGTCTTACCCTCGTTGCAGGCCTTGCGCACCTCGTCGCCATGCTCCTTCATCCATCCCGTTGAGCCACTCACCACCTTCACGCCCTTTGCCCAGGCCTTCAGATAGTTGCCGTAAGCCGCCTGCGGGGCGGTGAACTCAATGGCCACATCGGCCGATGCGAACTCAGGACTATCGAAGTCCTGCTGATTGTCGATATCAATGATACTCACAATCTCATGACCACGGTCGATGGCTATCTGCTCAATCATCTTGCCCATCTTTCCGTAGCCGATCAAAGCAATCTTCATATTTCAATTCGAATTAAAACGCTGCAAAGATACGAAAAAATTATAAAACCTCATCACTTTTTACGATTTTTGACACAGAAGGGTCAGGCACCTTTGTGTCGCTTACCAACTAATCTTTTTCGCTTTTTCATCGCCACGATATTCACCCATAAAGAGCGAAAGGCCCGTTTGGCTGTCACCGATGACAAACACATGGGGTCAGGAACAACGTGTAAGACAGCGTTTGCAATCTGACCCCTTGAGCATTTAATCGCATTCACAGATTCACAATTCACAGTTTTATTTCTAAGGGGTAGTACCCTTCGTGTATAGATTTATATCTATATATTTATACATATATTAATATATATTAACACTCCCTGTGCAAGTCTGGGGGCGTAGGGGCTCGAAAAATAAACTGTGAATTGTGAATCTGTGAATGAGCGAAAGCAAAGTCTACAAGCGTTTGTAAAGAAAACTTGCCTAAATTTAACACTTCAAAAGTGGGGCTTCTGGAAGAGCAAAAGGCAAGGGAAGAGCGAGAAGTAAGCAAACTGGGGGCGAGATTACTGCTCGCCTATGGAGATATTGCTCCTTGCCTATGAAAAAATTGCTGCATGCCTAGGGAGCAATTTGCTACTATTAATAGTAAATATTGCGGGAATTAATAGTAAAAGTGGCTACTATTAATAGAAAAAACGGGCTTTTTTCGAGGGTCGAGATGGACGCGAATTTGTAAGCATCAGACTGTCAGAGACTTACAAAACGGGGCATATTTCGCGTATATGAGTGGCTGTGAAAACTTGGTGATTTCCGCACGAATCTCACGCATCGGTTTGTAAAGTTTACTGACACTACCCTATCCAAACAACGTGTTGCCTCCGTTGCCTGTTGCCTCTGTTGCATAAGCACTTTCTTGATGATTTTCTTGCCGATATCGGCAAATTTTCGTATATTTGCAGCAGATTTCGGCAAACAAACTTGCCGATAGCGTGAAGATGGAGTATATTTCTGTGATAGAATTCGCCAATAAGTTTGGCATTTCAGAGCGAACCGCACGAAATTATTGTGCAAACGGAAAGATAGAAGGAGCATTCCTGACAGGTAAGACTTGGAATATTCCGGCAAATGCGGAGTTGCCTAAACGCAAAACTGCAAAAAAAAGTGTGTTTCCCCTTCTCGTAACCCTCAGAGAACAGAAGGAAATGAGGCTCAAAGGCAGCATCTATCACAGAACGCAGATAGATCTGACCTATAACTCTAACCATATTGAGGGCAGCAAACTTACGCATGATCAGACTCGGTATATTTACGAAACCAATACCATAGGCATCACGAATGAATCAATCAATGTGGATGATATTGTGGAAACGGTGAACCACTTCAGATGTATTGACTACATCATAGATCATGCAGAAGACAGACTGTCTGAGAGTTTTATCAAACAACTGCACCTGATTCTGAAATCTGGAACATCAGACAGCAAGAAGGATTGGTTCGTGGTGGGCGATTATAAACGATTGCCTAATGAGGTTGGAGGTATGGATACGTGTCCTCCTAAGGAGGTGCAACAGAAGATGAAGGCACTGCTCTCAGAATACAACGCCATCAAGAACAAAACGTTCGAGGACATCCTTGATTTTCATGTGCGCTTTGAGTCGATTCATCCTTTCCAGGATGGCAACGGACGTGTGGGGCGCCTCATCATGTTCAAAGAATGCCTTGCTAATAGCATCGTCCCCTTCATCATTACTGACGAACTGAAGTTGTTCTATTATCGTGGCCTTCGTGAATGGGGGCACATCAACGGCTACCTCTCTGACACTTGCCTCACAGCCCAAGACCAATATAAAGAGATGATGGCATACTTCCAGGTTTAGAATCAAAGACAAATATAGTTATTCCAAATAGGGAGCGAAGGCGCGATCGTAGTCCTCGCTGCCTGAAAGCCTGCCGCCAACGATACACACCAACTCCACATTGGCTCGGAAACAGAGTTTGTCATCAGCCACACGATAGAGATCGTGATGGAACACATATTTGATGCCCTCCTTGGTCAAGGCGAGACGCGACATAAACTCATCGTCGGGCCTGAGGGGCGTCTTAAACTGCATTGACATACGCGCCACCACAGCATCAACACCCTTGTCGTGCATCTCAGCGAAACTCAGTCCACACTGTTTCAGAAACAAATGACGGGTATGTTCGCAGTAGTGCAGGTAGTTGGCATTGTTGACGATGCCCTCAATGTCGCACTCATAGTCGCGCACCTGCATCCGAGTCTCAAAAATATACTTTTCCTTCATATCGGGTGCAAAGGTAATGCTTATTTGGCGAAACGCCAAATAAACTACACAATTAAATGATACATTCCGCCAGCGAGGGGCTTTATAACTCCCTTCATCTCCAACTGGAAGAGCAAAGCCGTGAGTTGTCCGATGGGGAGGCCGGTCTTCACGCTGAGGATGTTGAGTTGCAGGTCGTTGGTCTGTTTCAGCAGATCTACAATACGGGCCTCCTCAGGCGAGAAATCCACGAACAGTTGCCGTTCGATGCCCTCGGCATGGGCCTGTTGTCGCAGCGCCTCATCCTGCCAACCCATCGCTTTGACAAAGTCGTCGGCACTGGTGATCAGCCCTGCCTTACTGTCGCGAATCAGGTAGTTGCAGCCCTCACTAAATTCCATACCGACGGCACCTGGGAAGGCAAACACGTCGCGTCCATAACTCTGCGCTATCTCTGCCGTGATGAGTCCCCCACCCCGAGCCGCACTCTCCACAACAATACAGGCATCTGACATACCAGCTACAATACGGTTACGGCGCACGAAATTGGGTTTGTCGGCATTGGTCTGACTCATAAACTCCGTCAGCAGACCACCATGCCCCACCATCCTGACTGCTGTATCACGATGCCGATAGGGATAAATATGATCGAGTCCGTGCGCCAATACCCCCACCGTCTCGTAGCCACAGTCCAATGCCTCCCTGTGGGCACAGATGTCCACTCCATAGGCCAGTCCGCTGACCACCAGCACCTGCGGACACATCCGTCGGAGGTCGCTCATAAAGCGATGGATCAGATCCTTGCCGTACTGCGTACACTGACGGGTGCCCACAATATTCACAACCTTGGATCGATTCAAGTCGGCATTACCACGATAATAGAGCACAATGGGTGCATCGGCACATTCACAGAGCCGCTGGGGATAGTCATCGTCTAATGGTGTCAAGGCCCGAATCTGGTGTTCCTGCATGAATTTCAGTTCAAATTCTGCCCGTTTCATCGCTTCATTCCAGTCTTTCAGGGCCTCGATCAAACGTGGCGAACAGTCTTCGATGATATCGCCTATATCATTCCGATGTTCATAAATCTGCTGGGCACAACCCACAGTCTTATACAGTTCCAACGCCTGCTGGAAATTAAAGTTCGTCAGGCGCGTCAACGCCATCGCATAAAATAGTTCTTCGTTCATCTTTTGTATAGAGTTTAAAGTTAAATCTACTTTCTCTGAAGGAACTCGTAGCCGAAGCGGCAACGTAAGCATTCCTTCTTATCACAATATTCCTTTTTCAGTTGGATCAGCGCCTGAGAGTCACCAGCCGTCTCAATGGGCAGACCCACTTGCAACCACATACGGGTGATGTAATTGTTCTCAGCCCTCAACTGCTCCAGGAAGTCAAAGGCACGATCACACAACACCTCCTTGCCTTGATGTCGCCCAACGGCAAACAGCATCGGCACAGCGGTATTGATCATCAATAGGTTGAGTGAACCGTAAGAGAGGTGTTTCTCATTCTTCGAACTGGTGGAGCCAAAGGTGTAGTGTGTCTCCCAATAGGGCGTGACACGCGAACTAAGAAGGGCTTTCAACTGATCAATGGTCTCACATTCCAACAACTGACTTAGTCCCGCTTTCCTCTGATAATAAAGGCTGGCCAGTTGGGAGATACGGATATGCGGGAAGTTCTGAGGGCGCAGTCTGAGAAAGCGCCAAAGTTTAAAATCCATCGGTTTCATCGAGAATTTATGGGCCAGATAGAGATACTCATTACGGAGTTTGGTAAAATAGCCCTCGTTGAGCGCGGCCTGCTGATAATAGTCGGGCACCGCTTCCAGTTCGAGCAGTCCGGCCTGTCCCATGAAGATGGCCTCTATCTGAAAGAGATCGTCACGATGGTGCCCCACCGCACTGAGAGACACTCCCCTGGCCCATTGTTCAAACACGTCGCTGTTGATGCCGAAACCATAATTACGGGCGAGGGTCACGAAATAGGCATCCTCCCACGAGCCGCCACACAGTTCCACACGATGCCGGATGGCCTCTGTTTTCTGCTCCAACCGTTCTGTTTGCAGGGCAGCCATCCAGGCATGCACCTTGAGTCGCGTCAGATCGGGAATCACCTTATAACAAGGGGGATAACTGTCGGCCTTCAGCAGTTCCTCGTAGTGTTCGCTGACCTGTTGCGGCACATCGAGTTGCATCTGCGGAAGATATTCCCCTTGGGCATTCTGCACATCGGTATCCACCTCACCCACCACATGAAGCACCACATTATTATAACGTGGATCGCGATCATGATGGTGCTGATACCAGTCGCTGGCCTTGTCGTGAATCTCGACATTGCCTACCCACAGCGTTTTCCCAATGGTGACTTTGGCATTAAAGAAGTCAGGTCCCGCATTCCTGTTGTGCAGGCCCGGATCTATCACCTCGACTTGTTTACCATCAGTCGTTTCCAATCCCTTTAAAGGGAACAGTCTGTGTTTCCACACATAATGAAGTAATTGTTCCATAGCATTCTATTTATTGGTTTGACGCTGCAAAGATAGGCAAATTCCCTGAAATCGCCAAATTTTTTGGCATAAAAATTCCCTGCTCGTTTCTGAGCAGGGAATTATTCATCTGACGCCACCACCGAAGCCGCCACCAGAGAAGCCGCCACCGCCGCCTCCCCATGAGGAATGACCACCATGGCCTGAAGCACGGGCCTCGCGGGCAGCCTTGTTGGCTACAGCACGGGAGGTGCTGGAATGGAGGGTGGAATAGATCATCGGCAACGTCATATTGTCGGCCATCTGATTGGCCACCTGATCCATATTGAAGTATTCGGGGTTGATTTTCTTCATGTCCTTGATCACCTGATCGGCAATGCCGAAGAGGGTGGCGTAGATCATATAGTCTTTCCACAGCGCAACCTCGTTGACATGACGCTCGTCGAGCAAAGTGAACTCCTGTAGGAACTTCTTGAGGCCGAACACCTGACGCACCTCTTCCAGACGGTCCTTATAATGGGTGATGCCCGTCTTGGTGTGGAGAGTGGTGATGAAGGAGTCGGTGAGGCTCTCGTTGCGACTGCTCCGCATGTATGTCTTCAACTCACGGGGCTCGAGCACGGTGTCAGAGCCTGCGGCATTCTTGAAGATGGAGTGGATTCGACGCAGCAACAAGGGCTGGTCGCCAGCATTGGGAAGTTCGTGGATGACGAAGTTCTGCACACTTTTGCCCTTGGCATTAAGACTCGACTCGATGGAGATGGCCCCCATATTGATGAGTTTGAGCACACAAGCAGACAGCAGGTTATTATAGTCGGTGCCGAAATAACGGTAGGCATTGAGCATATCGTTGGCTTTCTGCAGGTTGCCCTTCATAGGAATATCGCGATACCAGAGCAGATCCTTGTTGGCCTTCTTGCGAGCGCGCCAGACATAGACCAGATGCCAGATGCCCACCACAATGGGCAAGACGATGAATCCCAGGAGGAAGACGATGCCATAGAAGATATCTTCACCTGTCAGTTCATCGTCATCTCCACCCACATAGTCGCTACCCTCGAAAGCCTGCTCCTTTTTGGCCTCAAAAGTCTCTTCCTCCTGATACCAAGGTTCGAAAAGGCCTTTGTCAAAGCGGCACATGATATAGAGGGCACCACCGCTACCGAATGATTCGGTGTTGTAGGCTACCATCTTACCATCATCGAAGCCTACTTCACCACCAAAACGGAAACCCCAGATACCGCTGTTCTCCTCGGTCAGGAGGACGGAATCCTCTGCAGCCTCAATGGTAAGGTGAGCCTCATCCGGTTTGGGAGAGACACCAGCATCGAGGAAGACGTGACGGAGGGCATCGGCATCAGGATAGGAACGCACAAGACCCGTAATGGTATAAATAGTGAGATAGGTACGCTCACCACTCTCGCCAAGACCCCAGCAGAGTTCATAGCCACCGTGCTTGGTGACAATGCCGCACTTGCCTTCCTTCCAACTGCGGGAGCGGTCGATGTCCCAAGCCCCGACATTCTCAAACTCGCGCCCCGTCTCATCAATCACCCTCAGGTCGCGCACTTCGCTCTGCCCCATGTTGCCAAGGCCGATATAGCACTCGGTGCCTTCGGAATCGATGGTCATATAGCGCGTCTCAGATATCGTGGCGTCACCGTTTTTATTCAGGACCACCTTGATATCGAGGCGACTAAGAGCAGGACGGGCAAAAAGATTTGTTGCTGATGCAAGCACCAGCAACAAAATCACTTTATTTCTTAAATGCTTCATCGAGGTCAGGGTATTGTTTCTTCTCCTCGCTGTCGACCTTCAGGTAGTCTTTCTGGTCGAAGTGGAGGATGGAGGCAACGATGGACGAGGGCCACTGGCGCACCATACGATTCATCTTCGTAGCCGTGTCGTTGTAGATCATACGCGACATGCGGACATTCTCCTCATACTGCTTCATGCCCTCCTGAGCCTCGCGGTAGAGGTCGCTGGCCTTCAGTTCAGGGTAACGCTCGAACACCACGTTCAGACGACCCATCATCTGTCCGAGCAGGTCGGTCTGCTGATTGATGCTCTCTGGCGTAGCAGGCAGATTGCCATTACCCATATTGGCACCACGGGCCTGAACAGCCTGAATGATGGTCTCCGACTCATGCTTGGCATACTGGGCAGCCGTCTTGGCAAGGGCTACCACCGCATCGAAACGAGAGTTGAGTTGAACCTCAATCTGGCTCAGGGCATTCTTACACAATTCGTCGAGATTGACCAGCGAACGCTGGGTGGAGACGAAATAAAGTCCGACAATCACCACAAGGGCGATAAGAATAAAAATAGCACTCATAATCTTAACTATTTTGAGATTTATTACTTCTTTACCTCAAAAGGCTTGGTGCTAAGGGTCAGGTCAGGATAACCGGCGTTGGTCATCTTGACAACCACATCTTTCTGATCAGCGAGGAATGTGATCTTACCGTTTTCGATTGTATAGTCCTTGTCAGCCTCCAAGATGGCGTCGCCTGCTGTGATCGCAAAGACCGTAGCCTGAGCCTCAGCCTCCATTCCCTTGGCAGACGCCTGGGCAGAGAGGTCGAGTACGGCACCCACAGGAGCCACTTCCATAGCGGCCTGAGGTGCATAGTGGAACTGCAGCTTCTTTTTAGTTGTATTCATGCCTGCAGGCAGTTCGGGCAAAGTGGCAAGGGTCATCTTGTTATTATCGAAATAGAACTGCTTGGTGACATTGGGCACCTTGATAGAGGTCAACTCATTCTTGTTAACATAAACATTGGCGAGTTTCTCACTCTTCAATTCAATGTTGCCCGTGAGTTTGTTGTCCTGAACATCAAACCAAGTCAAAGCCTCTAAGTTGGTGGGATTACCAATCGCTGTCAGTTGATTAGAGGCCAGGTAGAGATTCTTGAGGGCAGGCATATTAGTGACACTAAATGTGGTCAACTTATTCTTTGCTGCATTGAAAGAGGTCAACTTGGCATACGAATTAGCCAATTTAATAGTGGCAATCTCATTATTGCCAACAGCCACATTGGTAAGGGCGGTATTCTTAGAGATATCCAGTGATGCAAGGATACCCTTCTTGTAGTATTCGCCTCCAATGGTCAGTGTTTCCAGATTGGGGTTCTTGCTCAGATCAATACTTGCCAAAGCGGGCTCATATTCAGATACGGAAGTATTGATGATGCTCAGTGAGGTCAGCGTGGACACCTTCGATACGTCCACCTTCTTCACAGGACTGTTACCGAAACTGAAATGTGTCAGGCAGGGCAGAGCGGGCAGCACGATTTCCTCTGCATTGGAACCCGAGATGCTGATCTGGACGACATTAGCCAGTTTGGGCTGGTCGAAGGATGTTGGCAACAGTTTGCCACTGATGGTGAGATACCAGATGTCGCTCTTGCCATACACCTTAACAATGCCATCACCTGCAACAGTACCAGTGAATGTTGTCGTGGCGGTATGAGTCGTACCAGGCTTGGTTAAGCCGTCTTCACCCTTAATGCCGCCATTCTGGTTTCCGACAGAATCGGGTACAATCACACCATCGCCGAAGTCGACGCCATAGATGTCAAAGTTGTCGTAGACACCCAATCCCAGGGTTACCTCTGTGCCAACCTCACCCTGCAAGGTGGCAATCTGGTCGACCTTATATTTAGTACCATCCAATTCGACGGTGTACTCAGGGATCACAATAGGTAGGTCGTTAGTGGAACAAGAATAGGTCATTGCTGCCGTCAGCAATAAGCCTGCAAAATAGGATAACTTTTTCATTTTTTTAATTTTTAATTAATAATAATACAGATTGGGGGCAAAGATACGCATTTTTTTAGACATAATAACTAAAAAACAATTTTTTTTCGTACCTTTGTGCCCAAACTATGTAATTATATGATATATAAAAGGCTCTTATCTTGTATGGTTTTCCTCTTGTTTGTTGTGGGAGCCATGGCTCAGACAACCGTGAAAGGCAACGTAACCGACTCCAAAGGAGAACCCATGTACGGCGTAACCATTTCTGTCAAGAACGGTAATCACCATGCTGTGACCGACCTGAATGGCAATTTCTCGATCGTAGCAGAGGAAGGTGCCGTCCTCCAGTTCCGTTTCATTGGTATGGAGCCTTATCAGGTCGCTGTGAAGAAAGGACAGACGAACATCAACGTGAAGATGAACGAACAGACCACACAATTGGCAGAGACCGTTGTCATCTCCACAGGTTACCAGAAACTAAGCCGCGAACGATCGACGGCAGCCTTCGGACATGTGGACTCCACAAAACTGAACCGTGTGATGCACAAGGATATCATGTCGGCCCTCGAAGGTCAGGTGGCCGGTCTGCGCATGGAGGTCAATCCCAATACCGGTGAGAACAGTCCCATCCTGCGTGGTGTGGGCACCTTCTCCACCAGCGTCGGCACACAGCCGTTAATCGTGGTCGATGACATGGCCACCAACATGACGCTCAACGAGATCAACCCTTACGATGTAGAGTCAGTGACGGTGCTGAAGGATGCCGCTGCCGCCTCCATCTACGGTGCCTTGGCTGCCAACGGTGTCATTGTTGTAACTACGAAACAGGGCAAGGGTGAGAAGGTTAAGGTGAATGTGAATGCCGACTGGTATATCTCGACGAAGCCCAACTTCGACGGGATGCATTATGCCTCGACCTCAGATATCATCGATTACGAAACGGCAGTCTATAACGCGCGCGTAATAAATAGCGGTAGTGTAAGGACGCTTTTCGACACCTATAATGCCAACTACTATTCGCCGCTCTACCAACTCTACCGCGACCAGGCAGAAGGCAGAATCACACAATCGGAGGTAGACCAGACGCTGAATCAGTGGCGTAAGAACGACTATTATGAGCAATACCGCGACCTGGCCTGGCGCACAGCCGTCACCCAGCGCTATAACATCTCACTCTCGCAGAGCACCAAGCAGTCGAGCCATTTCGCCTCGTTCAACTATGAACACGACAAGAACCGTGCGAAGAACGACAACAGCGATGCCTTCTCGCTCTATGTGAAGAGCAGTTTCAACCTCTCTAAGTGGCTCACCGCGAAATTGGGTATCGACGGAAGGTTTACGAATGCCACGAAGCCCGACAACTCGTATGTAAACTATACCATGCAGGAGCGTTATAACCGCATTGTTGACGAGCAGGGTAACCTCGTCTATAGTCCCTATGTCAACGTCAGTGGCTATGCCGGCAGTGCTACCAACCTGTCGCAGATCCGCTCGGTGGAAACCACAGGTTGTGAAGAGTTGATGCCCTTCACCTTCAATGTACTGGAGTCGCTTGACGAAAGTCTTACCAAGAGTCGCAACGTACGTCTGCGTCCGTTTGTGAACCTCGAGGCCAAGTTCCTGAAGTCCTTTAAGTACACGATGATGTTCCAATACGAATGGGCACAGACACGCAGTGAGATCTACGACGATGCCTCGACCTACCAGATGCGTATGACGCATAATGCCTTCATCGACCAGAGTGGCGAATGCCTGTTGGCCGATGGCGGACGCTACAAACAGCAGACTAACAATTCGCGACGCTATACGTTCCGTAACCAGTTGAACTTCGAGCGTAGTTTCCTCGACTCCAAACATAATGTCAATGCCATCATGGGTTTCGAGTTGCGTGAGAACCGCACACCGCAGAGCATCGAACAACTGATGTACGGCTACAACGACCAAGCGTTGACCTCCGTCCGTATGGATTGGAACTCGCTCTACTCCACAGGCTGGGAGAGTCTGGTCTATAACAATACGCTGCGCCTCTCTGGACTGGCCACGAGCAAGGCGGAGACTTTCCACCGCTATGCTTCGTTCTATGCCAACGTGGGGTATAACTACCTGTACCGCTATAACCTCACGGGTAGTATCCGCTGGGATGAGGCTGACCTCTTCGGCCTCGACACCAAGAACCAGCATCATCCTCTGTGGTCAATCGGTGCCGGCTGGAACATCACCGAGGAAAAATTCATGAAG
>Ga0265301_10000221_pt1 | contig 91054 bp, 115 predicted proteins | sample AusTroGonzalo_MG_2_FD_193488 | JGI IMG/M metagenome (GOLD analysis project Ga0265301, IMG submission 193488) | Bovine rumen microbial communities from tropical cattle in Woodstock, Queensland, Australia - Gonzalo_04 | ecosystem: Host-associated > Mammals > Digestive system > Stomach > Rumen ... | reverse complement strand
AATCCATTTGACTTTGTGCCTGATTATGTTGATGTGGTTAAACAGCGTAATGGTCAGTATAAAATTAAGAAATTAAAAGGAGAATAAATTGAATGGTTATTCCTGAAAAGACTACTGTTTATTTGAAGGATTATGATATTCATGTTAATAAATATTTAACATATGCCAATATTCAGGCTATTGTTAATAATGTTTTGGAAAACATGGCAAAGCCTCAAGTAAATAAAGATGGTACTGTAAAGAAAAGGGAAGATGGCTCAATTGTAAAGCAAGATAGTTGGTCTGAATATCAAAAAAATATTGATATTTTTGTTTTATTATTGACTACAGATATTAAGCAAGAAGATTTAGTAAAAATTTCTCATGACACATTGTTACAAAGTGGTGTTATTGATGCTGTAAAGGCTAATATTGTTAATTATTGGCAATTAGAAGTTGCTTTTGATTTTACACGTTCTTGGGATAGAATTGTTGCAGAGTTGTCTAAGATTCTTACTGATAAATTGGAATCTTTATCCCAAGACATAATTAAGAAGGAATAATGGTTGGATTGTTCCAACGAAAGTGAAGTAAGAGCATTTTTAGCACCTAAAATTCAAATCATTGTCGAAGAGATTTTGAAAGGTATCGAGGAATGGAATAAAAAGGAAATTAATCGTGTGGTTTATAGCTTTTCTCCTGCTGAATATGAACGAACTTATGAATTTAGGGACGCTTGGACAGGGGAAATTACTGAAAGTGGTGGCGATGGAACTACAGGTGAATTTAAGTATGACCCTGAAAAAATTGTATCTATTTGGCCCGGAACACACGCAAGCGTTGCTTTAGGCGATTATGGTCTTATGAAAGATGTGCGTGATAGTTTGGCAGATATTATTTATAATGGTCTTGCTGGCGATATTTTTGGTCATGGATTTTGGACTGCTGAACGTGATGCTTGGAAAGAATTAATAAGAATTGTTGGTGGCCCTAAAATGAGAACGTGGATTAGGGCAGGAGCGAGAAAAGCAGGATTACACATTACTTTTGATTGATAAATTATGAAAATTATAGCTTTAGATTTAAGTACAAAATCAAGTGGGTATGCTGTTTTCGACAATAAAGAACTAATAGATTATGGTATGGTTAAATCTTTCAATCCTAATTGGCGTGAAAGAATTTATGAAATTGGCAAACAATTAAATAAATTATTTAGACAGTATAAGCCTGATAAGATTTTTGTAGAAGATGTGCCTTTAAGCACCAAGGGCGGCATTAAAGTTGCCATTATGCTTGGTGCTGTACAAGGCTTGGTATATGGGTTGAGTGCTTTCAAAAATATTGATATTGAGTTTGTTCTTCCTTCTAAATGGCGTAGTCCTTTGGGGCTATTCGATGGTTCGCGTCAAGGGACTAAAAGGGATGAATTAAAACGAAAGTCTGTAGAAATGGCTAATAAAGAATTTAATTTGTCTTTGGTCTATAAATCTCCCTCAAGCAAATTCAATGAAGATGATATTAGTGATGCTATTCTTTTGGGAAAATCTCAAATTGATAAAAAGATATTTGGAAAAGTGCTTGACAAATGAAGAAATATGTGTTATACTACAAACAGAGGTGATAAATATGATTAGTTTGTTTCTGTTGATTGCCGCACTTGCAACTGGCAATGGTATAACAATTTTGTGTGTTGTGTCATTTTTGGCTTTTGTGTGGAGTTTAATTATTTCTGCTATTAAGTCAAATAATGATTACAAAAAGAAGTATGAAAGCAATCCAATTGATAAGCATATGGATGAAAATTATGCTGATATTGATTGGCTGAGAAAAGGTAAGATGTAAGCGACTCTGAAATTAGGTGTGGGAATCCACACCTTTTTTCATTATAAAGGAGCGTGAAGTAATGGCAGACCAGTTTAGTATTTTGGCAAAAGTAAAACTGGACACAGCCGATATACAAAGTCAACTAAATACTAATCCTGTAACTGTTGGGGTTCATGCCGATACTTCGGGTTTTGAAATGTCTATTTCTGTTGCTAACGCTATTATGCGTGAGTTTATTGATGTGGCAGAAAGTATGGCAGAACAAACGTATGAATTAGATGCGGCAATAACTGAGTTAATTTAGGCTCTATTTTATCGTGAGATAAAATATAAACACATTGAATTGCTGGGACTTCCTAAAGTTTATGATACTACAACGTAATGGTGAAATAACATAAGCGTGATAGTGGCGAAAGCAGAAAAAAATCATAAAATGATATATGGTTAAATCCTAAGTATTATAAAATGGATAATCAGCATCCAAGCCTCGAAAAGAGGAAGGTTCAACGACTATAATCCCTAAAATCGTTGGGTAGTGGTGTGGCTCTTTAATAAAAGAGTAAGATATAGTCTGGTCTTTATAGAAATATAAAGCTGTTATGTATATAACGGGTACGATGTTACGAATCGGTATTTAATGAAAGTTAAATTTTAACTGAACAATACGTTAAAAAGGTGTCAGACCTCCGTGGCTCAGGATTAGAACAATATGTTGAAGAGTTAGGACAATTAGGACAAATTACTGCCAGAACTGCAAGCGAAATGGTAGATGCGGCTACTAATTTCAAAAAGTCTGGTTTCAATGAAGAAGATAGTAAAACATTAGCTTTAATATCTACGGAATATCAAAATGTAGCCGATGAAGCATTAAGTGCTGGCGAATCTGCTAACTTTATTATTAGCCAAATGAAAGCGTTTAATATTGAAGCAGAAAATGCCGAGCATATCATTGATGCCGTTGACTAAAAATTGGCGGCTATAGGGTTAATTGACGGGGACATCCTTAGAGTTTTATCTACTAACTTAAAGCAGTAATGTTTTAAGGGCTTGAAGTAATGATTCAGGGTATAGTAACAAAGATAAAAATTGGACAATCCGCATCCAAGACTACATAGAAATATGCAGTAAGGTTCACAGACCATCGAAAGTAATCAAGTATTAACTTGACAAATGTAACTATTTATGATATAATATTATGAATAGAATAAGGCATAAGCACGAAACGAGTAGAGTAGGAAAAAGTGCCTATTTCCGAAACGCCCTATCACAGATTAAATGTGAAAGATATGGTCGATTCTTATAAAGAAATTTATAAGTGATTAAATTATTTAATCAATTATAGTTGGCAACTATAATCAATATAAAATAATGAAGTCTCAAATAACTTTTCGGTGAGTAGTGCTGACTTAATAAAATAGGTCATGTGTATAGTAATATGCACTTAGCTTCCCTCTAAACCCAGTAATCCCTAAAGCCATACTGCTACAACATAACGATGAAATAAGCGTAAGTGTGAAAGCGCGAAAGTATTAAAAAATGTATGGATGGCATATGATTGAAAAATCTAAGTGTTTGTGCAATGGGTCATTGGGCGCGAAGCCCTGAATAGGGGTGTGTCAAACGCATAAAGTAAATAGTTAATCGCTATAAGGCTATTGAAAATGGGGGACTCCTTTAATTAATAAAGGATGAAGAAATATGCTGGTCTTATATGAAAGTATAAGGAATATTTATCCAATATTCTGCAAGCGTAGCGTACTTGCAAAACAAAAACGTAGCAACGAACATCGGAAAAGCCAGTGCCGCCTTGTCTATTGGTGGTGTTACATACGAACAAACCTTAGGTCTCATGACGGCAATAACAGAAATCAATAGAAACGGTGCTAAAACCGCACGGGGAGAGTAGTCCCTAAGTGTACAGTAATGTGCATTATAAGTATTTGTCTAAACCCAGTAATCCCTAAAGCCTTGCGACTACAACGTGGTCTTGAAAGATTGACGAGCGTGAATGTGCGAAAGTGTTAAAAACAGCAAGGATGACATAAGGTTAAAAGCCTAAGTGTTGTAATAATGGGTCTTTGGGCGCGAAGCTCCGAACAGGAGTGTGTCAAACGATTATCCCTTGGCGACTGAATCGCAATAGGAGTAGGGCCAAAGCTGGCGGGTGAAATTCCCTTAAATCGAAATGGCAGACCCCCTTTAATCAGGGGTGAAGAAATAATCTAATCTTATGTGAAAGCATAAGGGGAAGGAATTTATGAAAAGAAGAACATTGGAGGAAGCCAAATATATTTTTTCTTTGGCTAAATTAGAATTATTATCAACCGTTTATAAAAGCGTCGATACCCCTATGAAATGTAAAAATGTAGACGGGTATTTATTTAATCGAAGTCTGCGGACGGTGGAAGATGCCTTAGATAAGACACAAGCATATAGCAAACCATTTAGTATTAAAAATACATATTTTTGGGAAAATATAATATATTATATGGACAATTATGTGACTACTAATACCGTTCTGTTGTCAAAAAAGCAAGATTATTTAAGCGGTAATTCTAAATTAGTATTTTTGTGTGGTTTTTGTGGAAAAACATATAAAACTACTTGGGCCAATTTTGTTCATGCTGACAATAAAGTTTGCGCGACTTGTTATCGCAAAATTCGATATGAAGCAAATTATACTGAAAACAGAAGAACGCCCATGTCCGTTTATTATGATAAAGCGAAAGAAATGGGTTTAACATTGTTGAGTAATAATATTCGGTCAACTAAAGAAAAAGTAGAAGTGCAAGACAAAGAAGGATATAAGGGTATTATTACTGCATCCAGATTTTTACAGGGCAGTACCTTTGAAAAATTTTCTGTGAGAAATCCTTATTCGCTATATAATATTCGCTTGCTTATGGAAAAGCGTAATAATGGATGTTATATATACGACCAAGAATTTAAGGGAACCGGATATTATCTTAAAGCAAGATGTGCTTGTGGTGCAGATTTTACAGTAGACGCAAGTCATTTAATTTATGAACATAAAGATAAATGTAATGCTTGCAGAATAAAACAATCTAAAATTGCCCAAGCGGTGGAAGATTGGTTAAAATTAAATAAAATAATCTATACAAAAGAAAAGATATTTGATGGTTGCCGTGGCAAAAAAGGAAAATTGTTGCAATTTGATTTTTATGTATCGGACAAAAATATTTGCATTGAAGTTGATGGTTTGCAACATTTTAAGCCTGTCACATGGTTTGGTGCTACTAAAGAAGAAGCAGAAGAAAATTTTAATATATTAAAATCTAACGATAGTGTGAAGAATCAATTCTGTTTACAAAATGGAATAACTTTGATAAGACTACCGTTTTGGCAAATAGAACATTCAGAAGAATATAAAACGATTCTGGGGAAATTCTTTCCGTCCAAGAGTAGCGAACTTGGGTAATAATATTGACTTGTCTCAGTCCAGAGCCGTTATAATCAAATTTTGGACGAAACATCTTCTACAGGCCAAAAACTTATTGATTTCTATAACCAAAATAATATTCAACTTTATGACCAAGATGGACAATTAAGGTCATTATATGATACATTATATGATGTTTCACAGATTTGGGACACCCTATCTGAAAATGAACAAAAATACTTTTTAAATATTCAAGCCGGGGCAAATCAAAGCGTACAACTTGGCGCTTTAATGCAGAACTTTGATACTGCCATCGAAGCTACAAATACTGCGCTTAATTCTTCTGGTTCCGCAATGCAGGAGAACGAGGCTTATATGGAGAGCCTTAATAAAATGGGGCTACTTAAAACCACTTTAACTGCGGGAACTTCCTTAGAGCTATCTTTACTAAATTATATTGGTGACAATATAATGGCAACTGGTAATGCAGAAGGTATAGTAACAATAAGATAGATTGGATAATCCGCATCCAAGGGACTAAAATATATAGTTCAAGGTTCATCGACCATCCTTTAAGGAGTAGGGGAAAGTGCTTGTCCCCAAAAAAGGTGGAGCCTTATGGCTAAGATATGGTCAATTCTCGTCCTGAAAGGGAGAGTTGTAATATTTACAAGTTAAGAATTAGCACTTCTTAACAAATATAAAGCGAAGCTCAAACAAACCTGCTTAAAGCAGATTTTCAATCTTTGGCTACAGATGTTATAAATAAAGAATTAATTTCTTCTTTATTATCTTTAGCTGATGGTTTTCTAAAATTAGCCGATACTGGTTTAGGACAAATAATTACACAAATTACATTATTAACTGGTATTGGTTGGGGTGCAACAGGCTTACTTAAAGCAAGCAAAGTGTTGCCGAATCTTATTGGACAATTTACTAATTTAGGTACTGTAATGTCTTTAGTTAGTTCTAAGACTATGACATTAACAGAGGCTTTGACTTCAATAGGTGGTAAAGAAGGATTAATGGGTGGTATTTTTGGCACTTCTTTAGGGCCAATTATGATTATCACTACTGTTATTACACTTATTGTTAAATTAGTAAATTATATTAAAAATTTACCTACTGATTTAGATAGAATTAACGAATCTTTATCTAATATAGAAGATATTCAAGGCAAAATTGATTCTAATACTGCCACTTTAGATTTAATTGATAGATATGATGAATTAAAAAGTAAAGTAGCATTAACGGCAGAAGAAAGCGAAGAATTATTAAATATTCAACAACAATTAGCTGAAACTTCTGATGGATTTATTTCTGTTGGTAGTGCGACATTGGATGCTGACATAGCCAAATATCAAGAATTACTTCGGTTACAACAAGAATATCAACAAAGTTTAGTGTGGGACGAAGTAGTCGCTGGCGGTGACGAATATGTTAATTTACTGCGTCAAGAAGAAGAATACAAACAAAGAATGGCTGTTCTTACTGATGCAGAAATTAAAGCCAATGAGTATCGCTTAGATACAGAAACACAAATTAGTGAAAGAATAGCTGAAATTGAACAACATTTTCGTGATTATGTAGATGCATATGGTGAGCATCCAAAACTTGAAGCTCAAGAAGAAGCGATGCAAGCATGGCATGATTTGCAAGTTGAATATGCGGCTTTTACTGGTGGAGATATTTTAAGCGAAAATTTAACCGAAGCTAATTCGCAAATACTTGAAAATGTTGTTTACTTAGAAGAATGGCGTTATAGCGCAGAAAATAGTTTTAATTCTGTTACAGATGCCATTAGGACTGCTAACAATGAGTATCAAACTTATGCAGATAGCTTAAATAAATATGAACAAAATGTTGTTGATGCTGTTCTTAAAGGTAATAAAACTGTCATTGAAGCAAAAGAACAACTTGGTGAAGCATTTACAGACGAAATAGAAGGTGCAATCTTTTCACAATTAGTTTCTCAATATTTACAAGGAACTATGGATTTGAAGGAAGCCGCAGATAAATATGGTATTTCTGTTAGTGAAATGCAAACCAAAATTAGTGAATGGAAAGCATCTTTAACTTCTGCTGATAGTGCATCAAGTGGATTTACACAATCTATTCATGAACAAATCGCGGCATTTTCTACTTTAGAAGATGAATTAATTGCGGCTACACAAAAATTACAGGAATTTCAAGATGCCACTTCTTCTGAAAAAGGCGATACTTTTAAGCAATATGCTACTGCTTTTCAGACTTTCTTAGACGCTTATGAGCAAGGTCTTATTGGTTCTGAAGCATTTCAAGCAGGTATCGAACTATTCTTCCCGTCTGATAAACAGGATGAGTTACAAAATGATTATCAGGCATTAGGCGAGTTGCTTGGTAATGAATTTTGGAGTGCTGTATTTTCTGGTAATGGAGAAGATTATGGTGCTAATGTTATATCTGCTTTATCTGGTGCGGCAAAAGAAATTGGCCCTTATGTTGATGAAGTAAATGGCATTATTGGTACACAACGCGATTTAGTTGATAGTAATGATGATGTAATTGCTTCTTTTGTGGAAACTTCTGATGGAATTCAAATTCTTAGTGCCGATTGGGATAAAATTGGTGAAGAATTTGAAGTAGATGAAGGATTGCTTGGGGCTTTAGCTGACGCTTTAGAAATTTTTGGCATACAAACCTCTATGAGTTCTACCCAAGCACTGGGGTTAGCCGAAAGCTTAGATGCTATTAAATATACTGCTGATGGTGTGGCAAGTGTAGACTTACAGACATTAGTAGACAATATGGTGGCGGCAGGTGCTACAGAGCAAGATATTCGTGATGTCGTTAGTTCTTTGGGAGAAATTGAAGGATTAACTTTTGGTAATCCTATTTCTGGATTAGACGATATGATTACCAAGGCTATGGAAGCACAAACAGAAGCAAGTAATACAGAAGACGCTTTAGATGATGTGGATGATTCTAATGCAGACCCAACTGTAACTTTGAACACGACGAGTTTTGACAGGGAAGTTATTAAAGTACAACAAAAATTAGACCATTTGGCAACACAGAAAGTAACTATTCCTGTCACTATTTCGCAAAATCTTAAAAATCTTAATAAGGGTTATGCTTCTGGTACAAGCAATGCTCCCGGTGGTACTGCTTTAGTTAACGAAGAAGGCCCAGAACTTATTCAAGAAGGTAACACAGCCAGAATTGCTGGTGGAGGTTTACCAACTGTTACCAATCTTGAAAAAGGTGCAACTGTTTATACTGCTGAAGAAACGCAAGATATTTTAAGCGGTCGTAGATTAAGTGGCGTTATTGATGCTTTTGTTGGCGGCGGTGGCGTAGGACAATCTTCTGGTTTTATTCCTCGCAGTGGTGTTACTGTTAGTGGTGCTACTGGTTCTACTGGCGGTAGTAATTCTGGCTCTTCTTCAGGAGGTTCAAGTGGTGGCATAAGTTCTGCTTCTGCTTCTGTAGCAACACAAGCTATTGTTGAATCTAATGAAGATATTATAAATAGTTATAAAAATCGTATTGATTTATTAAAAAGCGAATATGATTTATTAGAAAAACAAAATGCTTCTACGAAAGAATTAAATAATAAAAGCCAAGAAGTATGTGACGTATATTCTGAATTAATAGAATATATGAAAACCACTTCTGAATATGTCAATGGCGATTTAGAAGCACAAAAAGATGTTGTTGATTATACTAAAGAAACCTTAGATTGGCAACAGCAAATTACTGAAAATTTAATAAATTCTGCTGAATCCAGAAAAGACCACAGAGATTATCTGGAAAGTCAACTTAAATTAATGGAAGCCCAAGGCGTTTCTGAAGAAAAGCGTATTGAAATTATTAAACAAATTCAAAACGAACTTCATATTGAGGCAGAAACATTAAGGGAATTAGTTGCCAATGCAGATGTTTTGGGCTTAAATGAAGCAGAAGTAGAAGAAATTCTAAAGCATATAAATGAACTTGGCGTAGAATGGTTTTCTTTACAATCTGATATTAATGACTTATATGAATCTATGGATACAAGAATCCAAGATATTGAGGATTCTATTAGCAGAATTGTAAGTCATAGGGATTTACTTGAAAGTGAATTAACATTGATGGAAGCGCAGGGTGCTTCTGTTGATTCCCGTCAAGAAAAGATGAAAGCTATTCAAGATAGCTTACATGAACAAGCTGAAGAATTAAGAAATATGGTCAATCAAGCCGAGGAACTTGGGCTTTCTGAACAAGAAGTTGAAGATATTCAAACAGAAATTAATGGTTTAAGCTCTGAATGGTGGGATTGGCAGGATAAAATTCATGCTTTGGACAAAGATATTTTAGAAGTACAAGGCAGTTTATTAAAAAGTGAATACGAATTATTAGAAGCGCAAAGCGCAGAATGGAGAATAAGGGTTCAGAAAATTCGTGAAGTTCAAGATAATTTACACGAAGAAGCTGAATTATTAAGAGAAAATGTCAAGAACGCCAAAGACTTAGGTTTATCTGAAGAAGAAGTTAAAGAAATTTTAACTGAAATTAATGGTCTAAGTAAAGAATGGTGGAGTTGGCAAAATAAATTAAACGATATTTCTGATGAAGTTTTACAAAACTATCTTGATATGTTAGATGCTTATCAAGATGAATTAGATGAACAAAAACAAGCCATTGAAGTTTTACAAGGCTTTATGCAAGATTATTATCAAAATCAAATTGATGATATTGATGCACAAATTGAAGCTTTGCAAGCGAATAATAAAGAATTAAAGAAACAAGTTGATTTAGAAGAAAAGTTAGACAAGTTGGCAAGGGCAAGACAAACTAAAACTATGGTTTATAAGGATGGACATTGGCAATATGCCGAAGACATAGACGCTGTATCTGCCGCTGCTTCTGAATTAGATGAATACTTAAAAGAAGAATCCTTTAATGAAACTATAGATGGCTTAGAAGCACAGAAAGATGCCCTTGGTAAATTAAAAGACGAATGGTCTGATTTTAATTCTGATTATCAAAAGATTCAAAATCAAGTTTTATTATCTCAGCAATTAGGTATTGATACTACCTTAAAGGGTTGGGAAGAATTAGTTGGTACTGCTGGTATTTGGGCGAATAAATATATTGGAATCATGGAATCTGTTAAGAAAGCTACTGATTTAATTGGTGCTTTAACAGGTGGTCTGGATTATGATGCCAATGTCGATTATTCTGAAAAGATATTAAATTCCAAGACTTATGAAGAAGCTGTTCAAATGGCGGCTTTGCGAGATGCTAAAATGCTTGGCGAAGGTATTGACCAATATGATTCTACAGAAAGTTTCTTAAATAAATGGAAATCTGCACATGGATATGCCAATGGGACATTAAGTTCTATTGGTGGTTTGTCTTTAGTGGGCGAAAAAGGTGCGGAATTAAGAGTGTTAGGTCAAGGCGATGGTATTATTCCTCATGATTTAACACGCAATTTGATGGCTTGGGGGCAATTAACGCCCAATCAATATTCACAGCAAGTAGCTAATTCTCAAAGCAAGAATATGAATGTTACTATTCAAGCGTTGAACTTGCCCAATGTTACTGATGGACAAGGTTTTGTGGAATACATTAGAAATAATTTATTTGGACAAGTGTTAAGTTTTGTTCATTAATTATATATATTAGTTATAGGCCAAACTTTATGTTTGGCCTATAATTATATAGAAAGGAGGTCTAAGATTGGCACAACTGAATATTACAAACGATGAACTTCGTAGTGTTAAGCAATCTATTCAAAATAAATATACGCGCATAGAATTGTTAAATTCTAACTTTCAAGTGGTAGATAGTTTAGAAGGAATTACTGAAAATGGTTCTATTAATGTTAATGCTGATTCAGATATGCGGCGTTCGGCTACGTTAAAAATCCTTATAACTGATAGTAGTTTTGAAGTCAATTCTGGAAGTAAAGTTTGGTTAGATAAGTATATTACTTTGTATTTAGGAACGAAAATGGTGGCAAAAAATGAAGTAATATACACGAAAATTGGTACGTTTGTAGTTGATGCCCCAACTTTTGAATATGATGCGTTAAACAATACATTAGAATTAAGCCTATTAGACCTTATGAGTAAATTGTCTGGCGTTAGAAATGGTTATTTACCCGGTGTCCCTGTTACTATTCAAGCGGGGGAAAATATAAGGCAAGCTATCATAGACACATTTTTATTAAGTGGTTTTACAAAATATATTTGTGAAGAAGCCCCTGATTCTGGGTTGCTTCCTATAGAATTAAATTTTTCACAGGGGTCAACGATTTATACTGTGTTGTCTGGTCTAAGGGATGTTTACCCAAGTTATGAAATTTATTTTGATGTAGATGGCGTTTTTCATTATGAACCTATTCCCACAGGCGAAAATGAACCTGTTCAAATAGATGATAGTTTATGGAAAGATATTGTTATTACAGAAAAAGTTGAAGTAGATTTTCAAAATATTAAAAATTATATAGAAGTGTGGGGGAGAACACATGACCCTGCGTATTTTTCTACAACAACTACTTATAGTTCTTTGTGGAACAGATTAACTTTGACTATAGACGAAGTAGATAGTTATACTGATGGTGTTATATATGGTTTTACTTTAACTAATAATACTGGTATTACTGCCCCTACTTTGCGAATAAATAGTTTATCTTCTTATAATGTTTTAATAGAACCGGGAAGAAGTGCTAATATAGAAGCCGAAAGTGGAGAAGTTTATTATTGTGTGCAATATGTGGGTGGTACTACTCCTTATTTTAGATGGATAGGGCATTTACAATCTTATGCTGAAGTCAAAGACGAAAATCCTGATAGTCCATTTTATGTGGGTGGTACAGTTGGTGAAATTCGGTTGCCTTTATATGGTGGCGATTATGATAATTGCATGACAGATGATTTGGCTCTTCAAAGGGCTAAGTATGAATTATATATTCACACAAATATGCAAAATACTGTAACTTTAACTTGTTTGCCTGTGGCTTGGTTAGATGTTAATACTTTAGTGCAATATACAACTCATAGAAATCACGAAACTAATTTATATTTAATTAAATCATTTAGTTTCGGTTTTGACATAGATGATACCATGAGCGTTACGTTGATGAAATATTATCCTGATTATCCGGGATTATAAAGGGGTGAAAATAATTGGCGTTAACTAAACCCATTTTGGATAATGTAGTGGCTTGGGATGTAGCAGATGGTTGTACTTTTACATTTAATGTAATTGGTGGGGATGCTGTTGTAGGAAATACTCTATACATATTAGACAATAGCACTAATGAAATTGTGTACACTTTAGCCACTACAAGTTATCAATACAAAGCAATTGTTCCTGCTAATGCCGTGGGATTGAGTAATGGTACTTACTATAATGCTTATATTGTAACAGAAAATGGCAACGGTGATATTTCAGTAAATTCTAATATTATACAATTTTATTGTTATACCACGCCTACTTGGGAAATTACAAATATCGAAGAGGGAGATATAGTTAGTAATTCTTCTATTGCTCCTTCAGCCTCCTATGTACAAATAGAAAACGAAACATTAAATGACTATACGTTTATTTTATATAATGCTTCAAGAGTGCAAATTGCCACAAGTAATACACAATATGTTGCTTCGCCTTTATATAACTTTAGTGTAAGTTATAGCTTCAATGGATTAGAAAATGATACTGCTTATTACATTAGAGCGATAGGACATACTATAGAAGGTACATTTATAGACACTGGTTTTATTAATTTTACAGCCAGTTATTTACAGCCAAGTAACTATAGTATCTTAAATTTAACCAATAATTGTGATGAAGGGTATATTTTATATGAATCTTTGGCTATAGCTATTGAAGGAAATAGTAGTCCTTCTCCCCCTATTTATACTACTGATGGCGTGGATTTAACGGCAGAAGGTTCGTATGTTAATTGGAATAATAATTTTGCAATTAGCGGCAATTATACAATGAAAGCATGGGTGCAAAATCCCATTGTAGGGACAACTTTAATTAATGCCCAAGATGAAAATGGGAACAAGGTATTAATTAATTATATTTTTGACCCTGAAGATTCTACAAAAGTTATGATTTGGTTAGTGGCAGATATGGGCTATATATGTTATAGTAATTCTATTGCGATTCCTTCTTCTTCAGATGTTATATGTATTCAAGTAAGATATATGTATGGTACTTATAGTGTACAGTTGGGGGTGATTTAATGATACAATTATTAGGATATAATTTTTTAAGTGATGGCGACTCATTAAATCCTTTTCCTGTGGCTGTGCAAACTATTGATTCTATTACTTTACAAAACGCTGAATTTAATGATTTCTTTGTAACAAGAAATGTTACTGAAGCTTATTCAACTAATGTTCCCACCGATTGGGATTTCTATACTATTATGTTAGCTAATTTTAATGGTGATATTTCTGCTGGTTCGATTGACAATTTAGTTAGTCAAGTGGATAGTATTAGAATTAAGCGGCGTAAAAAAGGCGAATTTGAATGGCTTACTATTTATGAACAAGCAATTAATGATGAAACTGATTTTAACTTTAGTGGTCAAGACAATTTTGCTATTTATGCAGAAGAATATGAATATGCGTGGGTTCCTGTTTTGGCAGGAATAGAGGGGAATTATATTATAGAATCCATAGAAAGTAAATTCCAAGGCGTTTATATTTGTGATGCCAATACAATTTATAAGTTTATGGCTGGTGTTAGTTATGGACATAGCCAATATATACAACAAGTAGCAGTTTATAATCCTTTAGGAAGAAAATATCCTGTTTATGTTTCTAATGGAGAAAATAATTATCAAACAGGTTCTTTTACTGGCAAGCTGTTAGGCAATTATGAAAATACTGGCGTGTTTAATCGTAAAGAAATGGTTTTACAAAAGAATGAATTTATGAAATGGTTGACTAACAAAAAGGCTAAGTTTATAAAAGATTATAATGGAAACGCTTGGTGTGTATTTATTATTGGCGAACCTTCTGTGTCTTACGATAATCAATGGGGCATGGGAATGATGGACACTAATTTTGATTATGGTGAATTATGTGATGCTGAAGATATAGCGGCAATGCAAGATGTTGGGTTAATCCCTGTGTTAGAAAAGGAGTGATAAGATGGGCTTTCCTGAAGAAATTGTCACTTTTCCTACTATGTTAGATATGACAGTTAGTGATGGCGAATTAATTAAACAATACCAAGATGCAAGGCAAAGACAAGATGCCCAAGAAGCAAGTAGCGTTTTATTAACCATTCCTAATTACGAACAAAAAATTATTACTGCACAATACTTAAATAAAATTGCTACAACTTGTCAACAAGTACAAAGGTTTTATGCTGAAAAATATAATCCTGCTTATGTAGTTTCTGTCCCAGAACCTTCTGCACAAGAAGTGGGCGATTTTTGGTTTCAAGTTACAGGCACCGCATAAGGAGATAAATTATGGCTTTATTACAAGATATTGGTGCTAATGAAAGAAGTCTGTGGACTACGCTTCAAACATATTGGACGAATGGAAATTATGCCGCTGTTTTGAGTTTGTTAAACAATAGTTCACAATTAATTAGTAAGTTTGCTAATGCGTCTTGGTTTAATAATTTGACAGATTTAATTTATGAATTAGAAACCAATCCTGTTGATACTTCTTTTAAGGCAGATAAAATTCAAGTTGCAGAAACGCCCCCTACATTATCAAGGGGACAAATTTATTTTCAAATTGATTGAATTGAGGTGAAATTATGGCGAATATTAATTTTACCATGAAGCAATATACGGGTAGTGATTATAATACACTTTATCCTAAAAATACCAGTCAACAAGTTTTGTTAAATGATAGTGATTTAGTTAATTTTCTGGTTTTAAGTGGTGCGAATAAAACAGCTAATGATGCCTTTAATGCCATTGTGCCTTTGAATAAAAAAATTTGGTGGAAACGTACAGTAAGTTTTGGAGAATATAAAGCAGATGCTTCTTTAGTGGCTATTTATCGTAATACAAGTAATAGTGTTAATACTACACGATATTATTCTTCTTCTATTAGCATTAATCAAGATACCGGCTTAGTAAGTTTATCTGGCACTATTTCTTCTGTTAGTTTTACTTATATCAATCATGGGGCCGCAACTTTGAATACGACTTTGAAAGGAAAATATTGGGCTACATCTTCTTCAAGCAATACTGTGTATTATACACCTTCCAATGCACCCGATGTAACTTATACCACAGAAACTGTAGGAAGCAGTACCTATTATGTTGTTAACATTAGTTCCCAAAGGGTGTATGGACAAGTTTCTTATGGCGATTGGAGCTATGAATGGAGCGATAACGAATCCGCACACACAGAAGGTATTGCTAATGGTTATGAATATAGATATATGCCTGATTATTTAACTTTTACTCATTTGGCACCTAAAACACAATCGGGGGAATATATTGGAGTAGATAATGATGTTGTTTTAACTTTTGATTTTCTACCTTCAATTATATTTATCACGCCAACTAATTCTTCTGCTTCTTCTTATTTTATTTGGGGTGCAACTTATACAAACGTATCTTTTAGTGGCAATACTGTTACATTAAGTACGATGAAAACTGCTGGTACACATTATAAATATATTGCTCTTGGATAGAAAAAGAGGTGCGTTTATGTTAATTATTGAAATACAACAATTAGAAAATGGTGGGCATAGGAATATGACGGGTGGTCATGTTGTGCCACAAGGTTGGGCTATTGTCCCTGAAGATTTAGAGATTCCTGATAGTTTTCCTTTTGTAGATATTGAAGTTGAAGGAAATATCGTGATTTCTATGACAGGGCGCGAAGTTCCTGAACCTGAACCCGAACCTGATGTGCCTACACCTTCTGGCGATAGTACGGATGAAGTTTGGGATGCCATTGCCCAAGCTATTACAGAAGGGGTGAATGAAGTTGACTAATAAACAATTTGTACTGAAAACCATGAAAGCCTATGGCAAAAACATGGCACAAAATGTACAACAGCAATCTGAATCAATGACTGGAACACAGTTATATGAAAAGAAAGAATTTATTCCTGATTTTCAAACTGCTAAGACATTAAAAAATATGCTAAATCGTTCTATTGGTTTTGTGTGTAAAAGTACGGCAGGGCGAGTTGTTAAATTAATTCAATTGTATGACAGTGATATTTATTCGCAAGAGCCGGAGGAATTATCAGCGCAGTGGGGATTTAAGTGGTCTACTAATCCTGAAGATGCCTTACCTTTTATTGCTTTAGCTACAAGCCCCTATGATGTTGACGAATGTTGTATAGAAAATGATATTGTTTATAGAAGTAAAATTCCAAACAATGTGTATAGTCCTTCTTCCTACCCGCAAGGCTGGGAAGTTGTAAATTAAAGGAGGAAAAATTATGCAAAATAGATTAAGAAGTTGGGCCTTGTGGCTTTCTATTGCGGCTTTAATTGTCTTTTGTGTAAAGGAATTCTTTGGCGTTGATATTGAAGAAACTGTTAATGGTTTTCTTAATGTGTTACTGCCCGTGTTAATTGGTTTTGGAATTATCAACAATCCTACTGACAAAGACAATTTTTAAGAGGTAGTATTATGAGCAATAGCTCTTTAGTTGATTATACTAAATTTTCGCCAAATTATTCTACAAGAACAGCTAAGATTGATAAAATTACTATTCATCATATGGCAGGAATTTTAACAGTTGAACAATGTGGAAATATTTTTGCCAATACTAAACAACAAGCCAGTTCTAATTATGGTATAGATGGTGATGGCAGAGTTGGTTTATATGTAAGTGAAAGCAATCGTTCTTGGGCAAGCAGTAATAGTTATAATGATAACCGGGCAGTGACTATTGAAGTTGCTAATAGCAAAGTTGGCAATCCTTGGCCTGTTAATGATGTAGCTTATGAAAAATTAATTCAATTATGCGTAGATATTTGTCAGAGGAATGGAATAGCATCTTTGAATTATACAGGAGATAGCTATGGAAATTTAACCATGCACAAAATGTTTACTGCTACTGCTTGTCCGGGGCCTTATTTAGAAGAAAGGTTTCCCGCTATTGCGGAAGAAGTGAACAAAAGATTAAAAAATGGTAGTATTTATCCTGTAAAAATGGAGGATGAAGACATGACATACGAACAGTTTAAGCAATTTATGAATCAATACTTAAACGAAGCAGACAGTAGTAATCCAAGTTCTTGGGCAAAAGACGCTTGTGATAAAGCTATTAAAAAAGGCATTATTAAAGGTGATGGTAAAGGTGCTTATAATTGGCAAAAGCCCTTAACCAGAGAAGCGTTTTTAGTGCTACAAGAACGGATGGGATTGCTTAAATGAGTTGGGAATCAATTACATTAGGACAAATCATTGGTGGTTTAGCGGCAATTGCTGTGTTTCTATCTACATTTGTTGAAATTATTCCTGTTAAAATAAACCCTATTTCGCGTATTTTAAAATGGATAGGAAGCAAAACCAATGATGGGCTATTTCAAAAAATAGATGAAATAGATAAACGTGTAGATAATTTGGAAAAAGGTTTAGTTGAAATTAAGAATGAAGGTAAAGAAAATCGCGCTGTAATGGCGAGGATTCGTATTTTAACTTTTGCTGACGAAATCCGTTTAGGGCAACTTCATTCTCGGGAGGCTTATGACCAAATTTTGGAAGACATAGATTATTATGAGAAATTTTGTGCTAATAATCCTGATTTTAAGAATAATAAAACTATGTATTCTAAACAAAAAGTTTTAGAGGTCTATGCCGAAAGACTGGATAAAAATGATTTTCTTTAATTGACAGGAAGAAATAAAATGGGAAATGAACTTAATCTTTACAAAGAAGCAAGCGATTCTTTATTAAAATCTTTTCAATATATGATGAATGAAAACGCCAAAGGAAGCACCTTAATTTATAATGGCTTATTAACAGGTGCTTCAACTGTGCAATTAAATGGGCAAGAATATAATATTGTTCAATATGGTTCTTTTAGCCATAGTGTTGGTGATATTGTAAAAGTATTTGTTCCACAAGGAAATATGAATAGTGCGTTTTTTATATGAAAGGAGGAATGGTAATTGCGTAGAACTACAACTCCTACACACACATTTCAATTAAAAATTGACCCTCAAACTATCACAAATTTAGTTTTAACTTATGCTCAATCTTTTGATATTTGTGGATGCACAGAAGAAGAATATGAACAATCTTTTGATTATGATATTTATGAATATCGTGGATACACAGAAAACGCAAAAGAAACCAAAATAGTTTTAGAAAAGCATTTGGCAGATTTTACAATAAATGAAAATAGTATTTCTGTAACCTTAACACAAGAAGAAACCAATTTATTTGTAGAAGATATTCCTGTTGAAATGCAATTGCATGTTATGATTGGCGAAACATCTTTGCAATCTGACATTATTACTGTTCCTTGCCGCAAAGTATTAAACGATGAGGTGCTAACATGAATTTAATTATTGATTTTCATGAAACAGTAGAAAATTTTATTGTTAACTTTAATGAAATTGATGATTCGTTTGATACCAGTTTTGGTGAAACACAAACCATAGGAAATCCTAACGCTGTTTTATATGTGCCACAAAATTTAACAGAGGAACAAAAGGCACAGGCAAGAACAAATATTGGCGTTACTGAAGGACAAGATAAAACATTTATATACGAACAATTATCTGCAAGTGCTACATGGAATATACAGCACAATTTAAATAAATTTCCTTCTGTAAGCGTTGTAGACAGTGCTGGTAGTGCTGTTATAGGTGAAATTAGTTATGAAAATATTAATTCTTTAATTTTATTATTCACAGCACCCTTTAGTGGCTATGCTTATCTGAATTAAAAAGGATGTGACGCATACGAATTTTCTTACTAATATTAATTTAAATCAAAATGAATTACAAAATGTAGTTATTCAACCTTTGGCTACCGCCCCCTCCAATCCTAAAACAGGGCAAATTTATTATAATACTACAAATGGTGTATTGTATTCTTGGGATGGCTCTCAATGGTCTGCCGTAGGAACGACTTATGTACTCCCCCCTGCTACAGATAGTGCCTTGGGCGGCGTGATTGTTTCTACAGGCTTGTCTGTTGATTCAAGTGGTAATTTAACTATTGATACAGTACCTTGGAGTGCTGTTACAAGTACACCCACAACTATTGCTGGTTATGCTATTAGTGATGCTAAAATAGACAATGGTGTAATTACTTTAGGTAGTGCAACTATCACGCCTGTTGTTGATGCTAATTATGTGCATACAGATAATAACTTTACATCTACGCTGAAAGATAAATTAGATGCTATTGCTTCTGGTGCCGAGGTTAATGTTATTGACACTGTTAAAGTAAATGGTAGCGCATTAACACCTGTTTCTAAAGCTGTTGATATTAGTGTTCCTACTGGTAGCTCGACTTCTCCCAAAATGGATGGAACAGCTACAGTTGGCACGGAGACATCTTGGGCGCATGGCGACCATATCCATCCTACTGATACAAGTCGCGCTCCTTTGGCTTCTCCCGCTTTTACTGGAACACCCACAGCACCCACGGCAGACAATGGTACTAATAATACACAGATTGCTACCACTGCTTTTGTCCATAATACACTTGCCTATGCAGATGCTATGATATTCAAAGGTACTATTGGTACGGGTGGTACAATTAGTTCTCTTCCCAATACACACAATGCTGGCTGGACTTACAAGGTTATTACTGCTGGTACTTATGCTGGTCAAACTGCTGAAATAGGCGATTTGATTGTTTGTGTTAAAGATGGCACAGCCGCTTCTAATGATGATTGGACAGTTGTGCAAACTAATATTGATGGTGCTGTTACAGGCCCAGCAAGTTCTACAAGTGGGCATATTCCTACATTTAATGGCACAAGTGGTAAAGTTATTCAAGATGGTTATGGTGTGGCTTCCAGTATTACTAATGATAGCACAACAATTCCCACTACAGCCGCTGTTAATACTGCTGTTACTGGTTTAATTAAAACAGCCACTGGAACCATAGGAACTTCCGCTACCACCACAACTGTTAATACTGCAAGTGGGGCTACTGTTCTTAGTGCTTATGCTACTATGTCAAGTGCTATTATTGGTTTAGATATTACTATTAATAGTGCCAATGTAGTATTTACTTGCGCTCAAAGTCCCTCTTCTGCTGTGACTTGTACAGTTATTTATATTTAATAAAATAATTTCTAAATGAGAAGTGGAGCTAATGACTCTGCTCTGAAAGGGGTGCTTCTCAATGAAATATTTGGGTTCTATTTCAAGTCCTAAAGATTTAATTACAAAAGAATATGTAGACAATAATTTTGAATTAAAAGTATATATTGATAGTATTACTACTACCACAACTTGGAGTGGTTCTGGCCCTTATACGCAAGTAGTTACATTAAGTGGTTATACTGTAACCAATAATAGTAAAATTGATATACAACCAAATGCCAATTCTATTAATCAATTAATCGCAGATGGCGTAAATTGTTTATATATAGAAAATAATAATAGTGTATTAACTTTATATGCAATAGGTTCTGCCCCCACTATGGCCTTAACTTTACAAGTATCAATTACAGAGGTGACAACAGCATGAGTGTTATTGGTAATCCTTTGATAATTGGCAGTAATGGTGGGGGAGGAAGTGTAGTTATAATAGATACAACTGACCCCAATGGTGGTACAATAAGGGAAATTATTGCCGCTGAATTAATTTCTAATGGAGATAATTTATCTTATGGCTCAGAAGAAGAAATATGAAAGGAGTGGTTGAATGGCACAAGTATTAATTACTACTTCTTTACTCGATGGTCTTGCTGATGCTATTAGTCTAAAAACTTCTGAAGAAACACCTATGACCATCGCTGAAATGACTGACGCAGTAGAAAATATTGTTGTCCCAAGTGGTTCGATTAATATCACAAACAATGGAAATAATATAGACGTTGCGGCCTATGCCATTGCCAATGTATCTGTTTCAGGAACTACACCAATTTTACAAACCAAAACAAAATCTTATACACCTACAGAGACAGAACAAACAGAAACCATCGCTTATGATAATAATTACGATGGTCTGGAGGAAGTGGATATTACTGTCGAGGCGATTTCATCGACTTATGTCGGGAGCAGTATTGCAGTATTGGATGATACAGACATTATCAACCAAGGTAATAATTTTGTGATTCCTGAAGGTTATTTTCCCGAATCAGCGCAAGTATGGGTAAATACTGGTACAGCAGGAACTCCCACAGCTACAAAAGGAGCTGTCTCTAATCATTCTATTTCAGTCACTCCTTCTGTAACTAATTCTACGGGGTATATTACTGGAAGTACCAAAACTGGCACCGCTGTTAATGTAACGGCAAGCGAATTAGATAGTGGTAATAAATCAATAACAAGTAATGGAAATAATATAGATGTAGTTGGATATGCCACAGTTAGTGTTGCCGTGCCTTTTGTGACTTATTATACGGGCAGTGGGACTCCTTCTTCGTCTTTGGGTTCTAACGGCGACATTTATTTACAGACAAGTTGAGGTGGATAGATGGCTACTGCAAGATTAATACCAAGTACCTATTCACTCTCAAATACAGGCTATTTTAATGTATCTAATGCTTCTAATTGTTATGCCAATGTGGATTCTACGGACTATGCTACTTTTCAGACTACAAGTGCATCAACTTCGTCACGCTATGTTTATTTGAAAGGATTTAATTTTAATACTATCCCGGATGGAGCAATTGTCAGTAGCTTTACAATTAAAGTTAGGGGATATGAAACTGGGGCCAATGTCAGTGCTACTTATGCACCTATACTTGTAAATAATACTTCGACTATTTCTGGCGTAAGTGCGGCTTCCAGCAATTTTAGTACATCAACCAATACCATTACTGTTCCCACAGGTAATTTATCTTGGTCAGACATTATCACTATGGGCGCGAATTGCGCCATAAGATTAGACGCAAGAAGAAATGCGCGAAATACTGCGTCATATTTATATATTTATGGTGCAGAAATTAATGTCACTTATTCTATGCCCGTATATTATGATATCACAGCCTCAACTGATACAGGCACTATTTCTCCTTCTGGCACAACACAAGTATTAGAAGGAAATGATTTTACTTTAATCATAGAAGCTTCAAGTCCTACTGTTACTGATAACAATGTTGATGTGACTACACAATTAGTACAGGTTACTGGCGGCACAACCACGTCAATACCTTATGATTATACTAATAGTGGTTTTACTGTATCAAATATTGCCAACGCTTATGCTGATGCTACAAGCAATACTTCTGCTACATTAAATTTGGCTGGAAGAACTACTGGGAATTTATATTTAGATTTAACAAGTATAAATCTTCCAAGTAGCGCAACTATTGTAAGTGTAAGTTGTCAAGCTACTTTGCAATTTAGTAGGAATGGTTCAAGTTCAAGTGTAACTTCTTCTTGTCAATTATATAGTGGAACTACTGCAAAAGGTACTGCAACAACTATAGTTTCAAGTGCTACTGATGTGGCTAAAACCACTTTTAATTTAACGCCGGGAAACTGGACAGTAAGTGAGTTAGAAAACGCAAGATTTTATTTAACTATGTATAATGGTGCTTCAAGTACGCAAAGAATTATGTATGTTTATGGCGTTTCTTTTATAGTCACTTATACTATTTCTGGCGAAGTTTATACTTATACTATTACAAATGTTACTGCCAATCATACTATTGTGGTTTCTGCTGGTGTATCGCAAGCAATTTATTTTAATAATAATGGTAGTTGGATTGCCGCTATTAAAGCGTACAAGAAACTGTCTGGTGCTTGGGTTTTACAAAATGATTTAACTACAGTCTTTGACAGCAACACTAATTATCAGAAAGGATAGGGGGTGGATGAATGGCAATTAGTAAAATAATTTATCAAGCGTCTGCTTCTGCTACTCCTGAAGTGTGGATGGATGTTACTGGCACAACTGCTACTGTTAGTGATGTGGCTTCTGGTAAGAAATTTATTTTGGCAAATGGCACCGAGGGTACTGGTACTGCTTCTGGTGGTGGGGGGATTGGAGAGAACGATGTTAATTTTATTGATTATGATGGTACAATTCTTCATTCATATAGTGCCACTGAATTTGCTTCTCTGTCTGCTATGCCAGCCAATCCATCACATACGGGTCTCACGGCGCAGGGCTGGAATTGGAGCTTGAGCGATGCACAGAGTTATGTAGAAACTTATGGTAAACTTTGGATTGGTCAGATGTATGTTACATCTTCCAATGAAACAGAAATTGATATTAAATTGGTTTCTGCACGACTTGCAATATATCTTGGTTTTGCCGTAAATGGCACAGCGGAAGTAGATTGGGGAGATGGGTCTTCTCATGATACTGTTACAGGAACATCTCTGACAATACAACAAAGGACATTGCATACTTATGCCACAGAGGGCGAGTATACAATCAAAATCAAAGTACAGAGTGGGCAGGCTTCATTGTATGGGACAACAACATATACGCTTATAAACGCAAATTTGACAACCAATGTAGATAATCGCTCTTACGCCAATGCCGTGACAGCGGTGCGAATTGGCAAATCAATGACTATTGGGCAGTACGCATTTTCTTATTGTCGAAATCTTAAATATGTGACAATACCAAATTCTGTGACAAGCACAGGTAATAATGCGTTTTTTAATGCTTCCTGTCTTTATTCGATAACCATTCCAAGTGGTTTTACCAGTATAGCTAATAATGCCTTTTATTATTGTATGGGGCTTGTTTTTATATCAATTCCAATTACCGTTACAACCATTGGTTCATATTCGTTTGAGTATTGTTATCAGCTTAAATGTCTAACAATTCCAAGTGATGTAACAAGTATTGGAACATATGCTTGTTCATATTGTTATGCTTGTGAGTATGTAATAATTCCAAGTTCAGTAACAACTATTAGTCAATATGCTTTTGCTTATTGTTATCAGCTTCGTAGTGTGACAAACCCAGATAAAATTACAAACATTAGTAATAGTATGTTTTCTAATTGTATTCGTTTGAACGCATTTGTAATACCAACTGATGTTACTAATATAGATAATTCGGCTTTTCTTGGATGCAATAGTTTACAAACAATGACAATTCCAAGTAAGGTTGTTAGTATTGGTAGTCAAGCGTTCAGTGGATGTATGGATTTGCTTGCTTTACATTTTCAATGTACAACACCCCCAACAGTTAGCAATAGTAATACATTTACAAATTTAGTACAAGATTGCATAATTTATGTTCCCAAATCATTAAATCAAACTGTTCTTGCCACTTATACTGGTGCAACAAATTATCCATCTTCTTCTACATATACTTATGTCGAAGAAGTTCCTACATTTAAAATTGATAATTATGAATATGGATTTGAAGTTGGTATGACATGGGGGCAATGGTGCAACAGCAATTACAACACGGACGAGTGGGAGTCCAGCGGCTCCGGTGTATATAATGAAACCCTTGCACGGGGGATGATTGTATCAGCTACCGGAGAAGTGGGAGATGTAGAAACATCCTCTGATGAAATTGTAGCTTATAAAAGCTATGTATTAATGGAGGAATAATTATGTCTATACAAACAGAAATGATAGATGACCATATTAGGCATTATTCTGATGAGGGAATGAAAATTAGGCAGATTGAAACAAATAGATTATATGAAGATGCGGTAGATGTGGTGCCGTGCGCTTTTACATATGAGGAAACTGATATTCCTATTGGTGACGAAAATATAGATGATAGCGAAGCACTTAATATTATTTTGGGTGAATTGACATGACGAGATTAGAAGCTATTCGTTTTAGAAAACTATTAGATAATATTATAGGTAAATTAACGGAAGAAGAAGCGTTAAAAGCAGTATGGTTGTTTGAACCTTGGAAAGTTGGGCAAAATTGTAAGGTTGATGATAAAAGACGATATGGTGATAAATTATATATTTGTAAACAAGCGCACAAATCACAGGTCGATTGGAATCCAGAGATAGCAGTATCTTTATGGACAGAAATTAAATTAGAAGAATGGCCTGAATGGTATATGCGATATGGTGAAGGTTGGCCTTTTGGTGCCAAGGTTACATGGAATGGATATAAATGGATTTCTGATTATAAAGCCAACACTTGGGAACCGGGTGTGTTTGGCTGGCATTTATATGAATAAAATAAGGAGATGTGTTAATGGGTTGGTCTATTATTGAAAAAGGTGGGCCGGGAAAAATCCCCACTTATCGCAAATTCATTGTTGATTTAATCGCAGATTTGGCTACTTTACCTTCTATTCCTGAAGTTCCTGCTGGAAGTATAGCCTATTGTAGTGAAAACAGTTCTATTTATATTTTAGAAATAGATGGTGATTGGGCGTTAAAGGATGGTTCTACTTCTGATATTGGGTTAGAAAATTTAGATGATGTCGATATTAGTGAGCCGTCTGATGGGGATGCTATTATTTATGATTCTACTACAGAAAAGTGGGTTAATAAACCTCCTTCGACAGACAACGATGATGTAGTAGACATATACTTAATGATAGAAGGAGATTTTACAGACCCGGATGCTCCGACTTTTTCTGTGGATGTAATAAAAGGAAGTTATAATGCTTTGTGTGAAGCCGTAGATATAGAAACGGAAAATTTTATTAAAATTGTTAATATTCAAGGACTTGCCGCCACTAAAAATGGCGCTGAAGCCAATGCCATTTATGGTGGGAGTATAGAATTTTGGTTAGAAGATGGAGATGAAACCCCTTCGTTTTATATGGACTTACTTGCTCCTGCGGGCTCATCAATAGTTTGGAACGCACAGGGCATAACTTTTAATTTAGAATAATTATGAAACCGTAATATTAAAGAAAAGAAGTGATTAAATGGCGTGGTCTATTATTAAAAAAGGTGGCCCCGGTAAAATTCCCACTTATAGAGAATTTATTGTAGATACTGAAAACGATATTGCTACATTGCCCATTATTCCCGCCCTTCCTGCTGGTTGTAAAGCATATTGCAGTGAAAATGGAAACACATATGTTTTAGAAACAGATGGAGATTGGGTTGTGAAATCGCAAGGAGGGGGAAGTGGTGGTGCTTCTGCTTTAGCAGAATTAACTGATGTTGATATTTCTAATCCAGAAGCCAATCAAATTTTAACCTATGATGCAGTAGAAGAAAAATGGACGAATAATTCTCCAGACCCTTATCCCGGTTATGATGTTATTATTAGATTAGATATAGACCCTGCTGTATCTATATATACTGCTCCTGCCACTTTGTTAAAAGGTAATCGAGAAGTTGATGGGGCGAAGGCTTTGGATGGCCTCCCTGTTAGTGTGGCTGTTTATTGTTTTCTTCATGGTGAAGTTGGCACGACAGATATAGGAATGTATAATTCAAATTTGAATTATTATGTATTAGATTATAATGGAGCCCTTTGGCAAATGAGTGGTGACTGTAATAGTGTCAGTCAGAGGACATTTACTTTTGAGATTATATGGGAAGTTGATGATAGTTTTACTGTAAATCTTTATAATATAGAATAATTAATAAATAATGTTTATTTTAATTATTGGATTGCCGAATTCCGGTAAAACTACTTATTCTAATATTTATAATAATGTGGTACATTTCGATAATCTACAAGGTCATAGTATACAAAAATTTAATCAAGCTATAGATATTACAAAAAATAATAATAATATTATTTTGGAAGGTGTATATAGTTTGCGAAAACAACGCATAGAACTTTTACAAAACATTGATGTTAATATTAAAAAAATATGTGTTTGGATTAATACCCCTTACGAAATTTGCGTTGAAAGAGCAAAAAATTGCAGACCCAAAATTTTTGTAGACGCACATTATAAGGTTTTTCAGCCTCCAACATATGATGAAGGTTGGGATGAAATAATAGTTTTGCAAAACTGTTATCTATAACAAAATAAAAAAAGAGAGATAGAATTAACTATCTCTCTTTTTTTCATTTTTGAATTAATTTCCAGAACTACCAAAACCACCTGTCCCACGTTCTGTATTATTTAATTCATTAGAAGGAATCATAACAAATTCATCAATTTTATGCAGAATTAGTTGAGCAATTTTAGCCCCAATGGAAATTACTTGTGTTTCCAAAGAATCATTATGAATTGCTACCATAATTTCTCCACGATAATCACTATCAATGACACCCACGCAATTACAAGGTCTAAGTCCTTGTTTAGTAGCCAAGCCAGACCTTGCATAGATGCCTCCAAAATATCCTTGGGGAATTTCCATGGCCCATCCAGTAGGAATAAGCACGGTGCTATTGGGGGCAATCCAAATGTCAATATCATTTGCGGCATACAAATCAAATCCAGCATCATTGGGATGGGCTTTAGAAGGAATAATCGCTGTTTGCTTCAGTTGTTTAATTTTAATTGTCTTCATTTAATTTCTCCTGTACTTGATTTTTATTGAGATATAATCCACAGCCATTCTTTTCAGGACACCACATTAAATAATTACATTGGGCAACTAAAACATCTTCTAATTCAGGTAAAATTTCTAAAACTGCTTTTCGCATTTCTGCGGCTAAAGTTCTATGTCTGCTTTCTGTTTTAACACATAACCTTAAATGGCAAAAGTGGATGAAACCTTCTAAAGTAAACGCTATATTAACAGCACTTTCAGTAGCCATAGGCAAAACATACCGGGCTTGTTCTGTGGCTGTTCCTAAATCATGGGTAGAATAATAAACATGATTCTGAATTTTTTCATATAGCTTCATCGTGCTTCGCATATGTTTCCAATAGTCTGCCAATAGTTCATTATCATCTTTGATTAAATCAGGAATAGCACAAGAAAAGTTTTCTTTGTTCACTCGTCTAAAAGATTGTACATTTTTAACCACGCCTTGTTCATGTCTTACAAGTTGGTCAATTACAAAACGAGGGCAATTTTGAATTTGAAAAACAATATACTTCCATCTGCCACCAGAAAAATGCCCACTTTCTAAACAACTTTTGGCAATTGCTTGGGGATTATTAGATTGGGTATCATAACATACAGAAGTAAATTTCCCCCAATCTTCAAATAAATTTTTTACTTCTTCAGGGTTTAAGATTGTAACAATAGGGTTGTGTTCCATAAATTATTAATTCTCCCAATCATATTCTTCTACAAAATAATTAACAGAAGGGGGCGATGTTTCTTTTTCATCGTTAAAACCACAATCAAACATCACCTGAAGCACCTTGTAAACTGTGCAATTGTCAGAACAGTCATATAAAGCAATCAAATCACCCTTAGAAGGTAAGTAATAGGGAATAAGTCCCTGTGTATTTTCGCTTGTTAAGTCACAAATCCAATTTTCATATCCTAACTTACCTTCATACATTCTATATTGAATATCCATTTTTAATCCTCCTTTATTTCTTTAATAAATAACCCACAATGACAAATTCCTTCTTTTTGTTCCCTAAACTCTTTACACATACATTTTGTGTCTGGTGTTTTAATAATTTTACAAGGGCAATATTTATCATTAGCATTAACAGCGGCTAATATTTCTTCTGCCCCTTCAACCATAGAAATAATTGTTTTCAACAAATCACCTCTGCGTATTGATTTTGTGATGCCAATTCTACGCCTAAAATTTTATCTATATGATGTGTATCATTTGGAATAAATCTTCCAAATTTTACTATAATATTCTTATACTTTTTGAGTCTATTTAGGGCAATTAATATTTCAGAAGGGTAATACCCTGTATAGATAACAAACGTGGAAAATTCGTTGTTTTTTCTAAAGAAATCAATAATTTCCACTACTTCATTAAATTGGTCAAATGGTTCTAATCCACCAATAACTATTGCTTTTGTTATAGGATTATTAATATACATATTATAGATGGTTTGAGGGGAAATATCAATAGTTTTTTGATGAATAATAGATTGATTTTGACAAATAGAAATATCTATGTTTTGTTCTTTACAACATTTCCAATTACAAATAGAAGAAATTATATACATAGAAGGAATTTTATAATTTATAAAATCTTCAGTGATTATGTCTTTAATTTTCATAATTATATCATTTTATCCATTGACATTGCATTATACCATTGGCGCTTATCAAATTCTTGTTTACGAATTTTTTGATAAGAAGATACAGGTACATAAAATCCAACTACTCTTGAATAAGTATCAGCTATAGGTTGCCCACATTTAGGACAAGTGGAAGTGCCTATAAAAGCGTGTTTATCTTTACATACAGAAATTTTGGTAGTAAATGCAAAATAAATTACACCTTGCGAAGCTACATAGTTCAACATTTGCCACGCACTTTCTTCTGTTGGGAAGCGTCCTTCTGTATTAATATGGGCTATACATCCACCACCACAGCGTTTATCAAATAAAGAACCTAAATGACATTTTTCTTGAATGGTACATTTTTCCATTAAAGGAATCCATTGATTAGATAAAATAAAATATTTATTATCTTCATAAATTAAATTGTTAGCAGTTGCCATAACCCCTGCACAATTTTCAGCAGGAATCATTTCAAGATTAAACTTAAAATCACAATTATGAATATTCACAAAATTATCTTTTGTTTCATTAATGATATTTAGAATTTCTAATGTAAAATCTATAGCTTCATTAGAATAAAATTTATTACCAAGTTCGTCTGTTTTAATTAATCCAAACATATCCATAACTTCAAAATTTCCTATCCCGCCAATGGTGCAAAATTGTTTATTTAATTCTACGGCACCTGCTTGATAGTTAGGCAATAAACCTTTTTCTATATTACGTTGTAAAATATAACGCATAGAATACAATGCCTTGCAATTTAGTTCAACACGATTTTTAAGTATTTCTAAATACTTCTTTTTATTAAATTTAGATTCGTAAGCAATTCTGGCAAGATTAATTGTGCTAACTCTACAAGAACCTACAGATAAGGCGGTTCCACCAATGGAATTAATAAAGGGGTCAAGTTCTTGGGTGTTTGATAAGAGTCTGCAACAATTAGACAAAACCCCAACATTATCACTTACAAAGAAGTTGCTATCGCTCCACTTGATGTTATGGCTTGAACACCATTTTGCAAAGGGTTCATCGACGAACTTGCCATCCTTATAAAGAAGCGAATATGTTAATCCTTTGTGTTCACAACGGTTCGCTACGCCGTTGCCGTTCTTTCGAACAGCTCTACGTCGCCGTAGAGAGCAGACTATATCATGGACTAAGAATTAGCCCCCCTGCGCTTCCATCGTCAATAGCTTACGATGTACTCTCTTTCGAGATAGTCGTTGCGCTTTCCCATCTATATGGGCTTAGTTCAGGATTGTCTGAATAATGCACATCATAATGACACTGTTCACACAGCACCACCATATTAGTTTCATTGATAAAATCGTCGTATTGCATCAGTTGGGAATAGATAGTATTGATGTTGCCATCGTACCTATTGTTGATAAACTCGGTGAAGATAATGTTGAACGGTTTAATATGGTGACATTCCATATTTCCACCGCGACGTTTACAAAATTCACAAGTGTAATCCGCATTTCTTATTAGTCGTTTGGAGAATGTCTTAAAAATTCCACGCGCTATTTGTTTTTCGTCGTTATATCCTTTATAATTTGGATTATTTTCACCGCAATATCTTCCAATTAGCGACTCACTAATGCGATTTCTAAGTTTAATATCTTCGATTTTGCTTCTGCGATTTGTAATTCCGAGCTTCTTTAGTCTAATAGTGATATTGCTTCTTTCGCATCCGAGAATATTTGCTATTTCTTGGTCGTATAATCCCTGATTGTGCAATTCAAGTATCTTTTCGGCTGGTATGCCTATTTTTCTTGCCATTTTATCACCCCCGCTTAAAGAAGGTGTATTATTCAGAGTTTCCCTGAGTTCACAGGGTTTGCAAAACGGGTCGCCCCGTTAGGCCGCTATTATTTCAACGGGATATGTAAACATATTTTCTTCTCTTATTTCACTAACCACTTCCATAAAAACTTTTTGCACATTAATTAATTCTTCAATTTGGTCAATAGCAAAACTACCATCAGGAAATTCTATATCGCCAAATAATTCGGTTAAATAGCATCTATCAAAAATTGATACATTAGTAAAACTGCTTTGGTCAATTCTAAGAAAAGGTTGATTTAATCTAAATATAAATTTTTGAAATTGTTGCTTTAGATAATAATCAGGGTCTTTCATGTAATACCCTTCTACTACATCTTTCTTCCAAAAATAATAGGCCCAAATTAAAACATTAGGTAAACCGACAGCTCCCGATTGACGATTAGATAAGAAAGAAACAAATTCAATGACATCATCGAAATAAGTAGTTAAATGCTTGGGAGGTTGATTATTATAATTTTTTAAGAAAAATAAACCTTCTGTAGCTAATCTTGTTAAATCGTTAGCCCAACAATACGGGAAATAACTGGCTGTGGCTGAATCGTTCAAATATAAACCTTTATTAAATTCCTGCTCTAACCACTGCTTGGCTGTTCTTAATCCCCATTGCTTTTTAATAGTGATAAAAATTTTATTTAAGGCAAACAATTTATCACTACTTTTTCCTTTTTCTGTCATAAAAGACCGAATATCACGATTGTTAGCATTAGAATTAGGGTCAATACTGACATCTGCTAAAGTATCTTTTTGAACAAAATTATTAATAAATTCAGAAAAGTCTAATTGACTTGGATGAACGCCATTAATATATTCAAAGTCTTCCCCATATTTCTTTTTCAAATCATCTAAACATCTTTCAAAATCTTTGGAAAGATTTAAGTTAATTTCCATAAGAATTCACCCACTTCACAGCTTCGCCAAAATTCATTAAGCAATCATTAACTTTGAGCCAAGGTACTGTATTAGAATTTATTACTTGCTTTGGCATTTTTTCAATTTCTGTTTCTAATCTAAAAGAAATGTTTTTTTCATTTAATTTCTTTTCAAGAATATTACATTTAGGACAATGCGTTGAATATAAAATAATTTCCAATAAAATTCCCCCTACATATAATCATAATCTGCAATTTCAAGTCTTTCGACTTCAGACCCACAAAAATCTGCTTCAGAAACATAAGCAATATCACATATTTCTAACGCTTTACAAATTGCATCATATCCTGAATCTTCTCTATGTGTTGGTGCAATGTCTAAAATTTTTTCCATGTCTACTTCTTCATCTACATTAAATCTGTGATATCGCACCGTAGTTTCGGCAATTAAATATTCCATATCCTCCCCTCCTTAATTTTCTGACATTAGGTTACTTAACCAAGTGTTTCTATCCATTGTTTCTACGACGTTTATTCCGCTTTCGACACAATCCTTGTACACAATTTCTATCAATTTTTCCTTTGCGCGACTAACAGCAACATACAAAAGATTGCGTGTAACAAGTCTTTTATGGTTTTTGCCTATAACAGAAATGACAGCTTTGCTTTCGCATCCTTGGCTTTTGTGACAGGTAATACAATAACCAAGCAACAGATTTTTAATTTCTTTATGAGTAAAAACAATTACACTTTCGTCAAACTGGATAAAAATTTCAAAGGTATTATTAATACCATATCGTATGTCACGAATAACGCCAATATCGCCATTCATGATGGGATTGGTTCTGTCAGTAGCATAATAATCGCCATTCGCGTCTATATCTGCAACTACTGCTTTATAATTGTTTTGGGTATTAATGACTCTATCACCTATTTTATAATGAATTTGCTTTACTGGACGATTACGAAGATTTATTACTACCTCTTTTTCACTATTATTAAAAGCATTTTGAATAGCTTCGTTAATAGTATAAGTCCCCAAAGTAGATTTGTTATAGGGGCAAAGAATAAGAATATCATTTTTATTATACCCTTGAAGCAAAAGATTGCTATATTCTTCTACAATTTGATTCAAAGGGTCTGTGTCTATGTCATGATAATCATAGTCATTTCCTTCAAAAACAATATCACCACGCCCATCCATATTGCCTTTTCTTGTATTCGTTGCAATTGTAGCAATTCCAGAACTACCGTATCTAAACACTTTTGTTAGTTCTGCTATAGGCATTTTGTTGGAATTAATAATATCTTCTACAATATTTCCACAAGAAATAGAAGCCAATTGTGCGTTATCACAAATAAAAATAACTTTCGTTTCTTTGGGAATTAATTCAAACACAGAAGACAACAGCTTTACACCAACGCAAGACATTTCATCTATGATAACATAGTCATAAACACTACCTTGAAAATCCCCTCTTGCCAAAGCCATGTGTATTGTACTTGCGCTTCTTCCAGTAGATTCACGAAGCCTTTTAGCGGCAATGCCAGTAGGGGCAAGGAGAATATAAGATTTAGCATAGTGTTCAAGCATTTTAATCAATGCTTTGGTGGCTGTAGTTTTTCCCACACCTGCCGCACCAATCATCATGCCTATAGAATTATCATTAGCTATTTGGCAAATTTTATTCTGTTCTTCTGTCATTGTAAATCCAGTAATATCCTTGAAACTTTGCCAATCCATATCATCTTTCATAGGATGGTTAATTCTATATTTAATATTATCTGCTATGTTCAGTTCTGCTTCATAAGTGCTTTTTAGCCCACAAAACTTGGTGACATTATCATAATAAATGTTTTCATCATTCTTTATGATAAGGGCAACATAGTTACTAAGTTCAGGATAATCTTCATCTATGATTTCTTTGATAATTCTTGCATCTATTTTTGTGTCGCCATCTGTTTCGTTTTCTTCAAGATAATGATAAATACAATATTTAGCCCTTTCTTCGCTATGCAAAAATTCAGGCAGGGCAGAAATAATAGTGTTGTCTATTTTATTAAATGACCATTTGCTGTGTTTATTCAACACTTCGTAAGGGTGCTTGCGATATTCTTCTTCCCAAATTTCTGGAATATTATAGGCTAAAAACAACTTAGAAACGATTTCAAAATCAGTAATGTTATAGGGTTTGGTCTTGGCAAAAAACAAAAATACGCCAAAATTCTCCCTAATTTTATTACAATAATCGGTGAATCTGAAGTCCCCCACGTTGTAAATCTTATCTATGTCAATTTCAGCCTCTTGATTATTCAAAACCATTTCCACGAAATTGGGATAAGCATTATTTACATTCTTAGCTTGGTCTGCTGACATAATCTGCTCAAGCAAAAGCAGTTCATGTTTGGGGTCAACCTTAATTTGACCAACATAAGAAATTCCTGCATAACCATTAACAATATAACTTGCATCATATTTGGAATTTATATCGGGGCTAATATCCAAACACACGCTTTGGCCTATGATTAGACTATTAATATTAGTTCCAGACAATGTAAAATTACCATATTTACTAAGCTCTACATCGTTATTCCAATTATTAGGAATACAAGACAGAATTCTAAAATCGTTTTCTGGATTGAAAAAAATTTGTTTAATGGGTGTAAGTGTTACTTCCATAAAAATTCTCCTTTTCTATGATAGTGTTATTATACCATAGAAAAGGAGAAAAGTCAAGTATTTATAGTCATTTTTTCTGTTTGTAATTCTACTGTTCCATCTTCATAAATTTTATTAATTTTACTGACTTTGTGATTCAAAACAGAAGATTTATAGCTTTTAATTACAAATTCTGATTCGCCCCTTCTGTAGCCAGTTAGCATTAATAAAGTACCACGATTAAGCCAAGATTTTTCTAAAACAATTTTTTTGCCATCTATAATTTCGCTTTCTTGTTTCTTGAGATAGGCATAAAATTCTCCATTAAATTTAACTGAAACCACATCATTTTCTGGGGTTAGAATTGTAATTAAATGGTGTGAGTCTGTCCTATCAATTACTGTCCCACAAATACGATATAATTCAAATTGCTTCCATGTTCTTCCTTTTGCTGTTCGTTCTACAAAAATAGGGTCAATAGGAATATTTTGAAAAGCAGTTAAATTATATTGTAAATAATTAATATTGTTTAATTCATGATTGTTAGAATAGTAAGAAACGCTTTCCATAGACCAATGATTGGGGTTTTGGTTGGGCAAGATTTCATTAAATTTTTTACGCAAGCTGGCTTTATAATATTGCGTAATAAAGTTAGGTGTGTTAATATATTGTTTTATAGATTCAAAATCAGGCTTAAATATTTTTTCTAACCATTTGTCTACTACTACTGTTTTGTCATTTTCTTCCCAAAAATCTACACCATTTTGTCCTAAATCAATACAATGTTCATCAAAATATTTCATAGCTTTATTATCAAGCCAATAAAGTTTTTTAGACTTAAATTTTGGATGATTACCATAAAGAAATTGTTTTGACGTAACATATTTATAAAAATTATAGTTTTTAAAAATATCTTTAGGCAGATGTAAAGTGGACTTTATATTTGCCATATTTGCCATTGTCAGTTGCGTAGGTTTTTTATTTGACAAAACAAAATATCGTTTCATGATTTTCATTCTATCAAGATTAAATTCATCAAAACATCCTGCTTTAATTAACTGTATAATTTTTGAAGGGGTTACAAGAGAATTGGTATAGGTGTTTTTTCTATAAAAATCATCAAAAGATGTATAAGGACGGTTATTAATAATTTGTTGAGCAATTTGTGTATTGATGCCAGCTATCGAACCCAAACCAAAAACAATAGAATTATTTTTTTCTATGGGGGTAAAAGAAGTTTCAGAATTATTAATAGAAGGAGGCAATACATTTATGCCAAAATTTTTGCTTCGATAAATAGCTTGTGCTATTTTACCATAGTTTGTTGTTTTGTTTATTTTATTATCATATTCTTCTTCATCTCCATTTGAATTATCGCTTAACCCAGCATTAACAATTAGTGCGGCACAATTCCAATATACAGAAGGATAATGATAATATAAATTCATTTCTTGCAATGCTTCTACGCTGTACGGCATTACATGGCACTTAGAAAAGGAATAATTAAGTTGAGGTTTTATACATTCTTCCCAAACATAATTGGCAATATTTATAGAATTACCCTTATCTTTTACTGCGTTATAAAATTTTTCTTTTAATAAATCAACTTCTTCATTTTTCTTTTTCGCAATTATTTTTCGTGCTTTATCTGCATCAGCAAGTCCAAATCCAGCAATCTTTTCTTCCATACAAAGTTCCATAACATCTTCTTGCATAGAAGGGCAACCATAACAATAAGACAACACTTTTTCAAGTGCTTTTATTTCTTCCTTATTCGTTATACCATAATCTTTTAATTCTTCATACCATAGGTTTCTATTATGCTTATAAGCAAGAAATTTATCTACAGGTTGGATGCCATTTTCTACATTTATTCTCATAAGAGAATTAGCATTTGCCATTTCTTCAAGGGAGTGTGGTTTAATTTTTTGAATACATTTTCCACCAACAGGAGTAATAAATTGGAATAAATCGGTGATTTCTCCATTGGAACATTTATCCCACATTTCTGTTGTGGTATAATCCAAAATATCGGGGTGAAGATAAGTATTGTAAGTTTCTCTTAAAGTAGCTTTTGGTTGAATTTTTCCATATTTAATTAAAAGTTCTATACATACTTCTAATTTATCTTGACATTCTGTGGTAAGACTATCATATTTTAATCCACCACAATAATCACTATCAGGCATATCCCAACAAGTCACATCATCGCCACGGGGGGTTTTCATTAAACTATTTTGTGCCAAATAACCATTTTTAAAAATGTATATCCCCGAGGCATGAAGTGAAATGCCAGATATAAGCCCTTCAATCATTTTCACATATTCACTTAAATCAACGCCAATATCTTGTTTTAATTCTTTAATTCTATTAACCAATTCTATTACAGGTTTTCTTTCTTTTTCTGAATTGCCCCATAAGCAATCTTGGACACTCCATTGTTTTCCTCTTTCAACGGGAACAAGGGAAGATAAGAAATCAGCTTCTTCGTTAGAAATACCAAGCCCTCGACAGGCAGTTTTAAAAGCAGATTTAGTTGTTTCTGTTTTGAAAGTGCAAATATTAAGAATATTATCTTCGCCAAAAACTTCCCTTAGTTTTGCTATAATTTTAGGGCGATTTCTGGCTGAAGTATCTAAATCTACATCGGGCCAACTTACTCTTTCTGCATTAAGGTGACGATAGGCAGGAAGATTCCATTGGATGGGATTCATTTGTTGCATATCAATAAGATAAGCAGTATAATATCCTGTCACACTACCACGACTAACACCAACAAATCCAATTTCCCAGCAAATATCTACAATATAATCTACAAGATTATAATATGCTGACATTCTTGCTCCAAGTTTATCACTAATTAACCAAAGCTGTTCAAGTTCCCACGCGATACGACTTATATTTGTTTCATTAAATTCTTGGTGTTTGTTGATAAATCCTATTTCTACCATATATAAAAAATATCTATCTTGTTCATATTCGCTATAAGCAAAGTTTTGAATATAAGGATATTTTTCATACCAACTTTTAAAAGTATGTTTCACAGAAAAATTTATGCCATCTAAATTTCTTTCTGGAATAATGGTGGTGTGTTCCATATCAAAAAATTTTACATCTTTTACAAAATTCCAACCATTATTTACAATTTCTGCATATTCTTTATCTGTAAAATAATTGAAATATTCACGCTTTTCTTCTGTAGTCATCATATAAGTTGTGGTATAAAAATCTTCTTCTTCGCCTCTGTCGGCTTCGCGACTTGTAAGAAAAGCCTTATGTATATCGTGGTGTTCTTTTTTAAGATAATGAACATCGCAAGTAGATATACATTTAACACCATGTTCTTTGGCAAAAGTATAAGCCCATTTATTAAATTTAATTTGGTCTGGGTTGACTGAAGGTTGGATTTCTATTGCGAAATTATCTTTACCAAAAGTTGTTACACACCAATTAAAAAATTCAATAGACTTATTTGTTTCACCTTTAAGAAATTGTGAAGCAAATTCTCCTCCAATACAAGCTGTACTCGCAAGTAGATGTCCTTTGTTATTTTTAATTATATTTTCTATTTGCTTCCTATCATTAGGAACTCTACGCATTTTCCCCGTAAAGAAACTTGATTGCCACCCAACAGCGTTTATTTTTCTCAATTGGTCAAAACCTATCTTATCTTTGGCAATTAGAATAAAGTGATAAAACTTTGTTTCTTTGGGGATATAATTTGCTTTAACTTCATTAACATCATCCACTACATAAATTTCATCACCTATAAGGACTTTAATATTTTCGCCTTTGGCTTGTAATTCTTTAGAATATTTAATAGCAGTTATAGCTTCGCTGATACTGGCGTGGTCTGTAATTGCCACGGCTTTCATACCAAGTTCAACAGCCCTGTCTATTAAATCTTTTGTTTTAATTATACAGTCTAACATACGCAAATTAGAGCCGTGCGTGTGACAATGAAGTTGAGTATCATTCATCTTTTATACCATATTCTTTCCATGATTGTGTTTATGTATCATTTTTTACCCAATAATATCCTTTGTATTTTTTATGTAATTTAATACTATTGTAAAAACTATTTGCCCCTTTGACATTTAAAAATTGTAACGCTTCTTTTACTGAGGAAAAAACGAATTTAACATTTCCTTCATCATCTAAAGCAGAAATAGATTGAGTTTTATATTTTCTTGTTGAGGGTATAGGAAAATCTATTTTTATTATATCCCATTTTGAACCATTTATTATATCAGGAATATCATGATTAAAAGCAAACCATAGGCTATCTCTACTTATGGGCAGGTCTTTTATTTTAAAATATTCCTTAATTTTACCATCTGCTGTATATTCAATATATTTTTTTCTTGATTTACAAGCTACTTCAAAACTTTTATAAGCGTCAATTTTATTAGGTACTTCTCCATATTTTTCGATTAATATTTCACAACTTCTATAAGTATATTCTTTATAGGTTAATCTTCTTATAGATATGCAATCATCAGAATGTTTTACACCTTTTACAATTTCAATTAAATTTCCATTCTTATCATATTTTGCATAAAACTTTGTTATCTTTTCTTGTGCTTTTTTAATATTTTCTTTTGATTGCATTTTTCGTTTTTCAGAATCACAATTTATTAAGCCGTGTTTGCTTGCGTGTTCCATATTTAACTTTTCATTACACCATTCTAAATTATTGGCTTTATTATTTGTTTTATTTCCATCTATATGATTTATTTGGGTATAAATTTTGGGGTTGGGATTTTCTATGAAATATAAAGCAACCAATCTATGAACCAATATTTTTATACCTGTTCCATCAAAGCCACGATAACGATAATAACAATAACCATTATATTTATTATAATTACCATTATTTTTTACAAAACTTTTTCTATAAACCCTTTTACCCATTTTATCTACAAATTCATATTCTTCTCTTTTTTTAGGCATTTCTAAACCTTTGATATAAACACCCATTAATAATCCTCCATTTCAATGAGTGCCAACAAATCAACGACACTAATATTCAATTCTTTTGCCTTGTCCAAAACACGATATGGGTCAGGCTTATAGTCTTCATGGTTATTACAGCCATAGGCGTAAAAATTTCTATAATAACAGCCATCTTCCATATTATAACGTGTGCAATATCTACACTTGCTAAACTGATTCATAAAACAAAATCTCCTTTCTTAAAGTATGTTTATTATACCATAAGAAAAGAGATTTGTCAAGTATTAATTAAAAACAGTCTTCCCAACTTTCATTAGTTTCATTTATTAAATGAATTTCATATTTATCAATAATACATTGTGGTGTTTGAATTCCTTCCCATTCATTTATAGTTAAATTTTTTACAACTAATTCAAGTTCAAATTTATCGTATTTTCTAAAACTATTTATGTCTTCATTAGTAGCAAAAAATTTAATGCAATCTATACCGTTAATTTCTAATTTTAAGGTCTTAAAACTTTTTTCAAAAACAAAAATATCGTCTTGCGTCAATACGGTTTTAATATAAAAAGTGGGTTCAGGACATCCATGCCCCCAAAGTTCCTTTTGTTTTTCTATTTCTGCACAAAGTTCCAAAGTAATATCTTCAGGATTAATGGCACAAGTTACTTCTACATTTGGTGTATTAGATAAATTAAGTGTTTCAAGCCATTCTTGAAATTGTATGATATTATCTTGTTTTACAAATACACCGCAAGCTTCTTCATGGCCTTGCGCTTTTGCCAAACCACTATCATTAATTTCTGTAAGTAAAGGTACAGGACTTCGTAAACTTCCAGACAATGACCCATAGCCAGTGTCCCTTAACAGTATTACAGGTTTGCCATATTTTCCTAAGATTTTATTGGCAATTAAGCCCGTAAAATTGGCGTTTTCTGCTTGGGTATATCCAAGTATTACCTTTGTAGAAAAATCCAAAATAGGCTCAATTTCTCCCACAATATCTTTGACTTTTTCATCTTGTAAACGCTTTATTCGGCGTAATTCTTTAAGGGCTTTATCAGGTTTAATTTGACCAATTAATCCATCAAAAAATACAGACTTGCTTTCTTGTTCATTGCTTCTTGCAAGGGCGTTTCCCAAAGGCCCAATATCCCATCCTATAGCTTCTGGCGTATATCCCCTCTTTTTACATAATTTTTTGAAAAGAAAATCTACAAAGGGGTTGGTAATATGATTTAATCCAAAATAAATATAAGCACGATTTTCGATATTAGATAAATCACAAACATCTGACACAAGACTAACTGCCACTAAATCTTCATAGTGAGGATAGGGAATATTAAATATTTCGCAATAGGCCCTAACAAATTTGTCTGCTACGCCTGTGCCGGAAAGATATTTGTTATTTATACCTTCATGCTGATTATTGACCACTATAGCATAAGGATTATATTCTAATATAGCATGATGGTCTGTAATAATAATATCTATACTATTATTTTGCAATAATTTACATTCTTTAACGTCATTAGTGCCAGCGTCAGGGACAAGAAGAAGATTAATGTCACTGTTAATGATGTCTTCTATTAAATCACTTATTCCATGTTGCTTTCCAGAATGAAAGAACACTGTAATATTGTCCTTGTTTACTTTAAGGCGAATTAAAAAATTATATATTAATGATGCAGAACAGCAACCATCTTGGTCTGAATCACAAATAATACCTATTTTAGATTGATTATTAACATGATTTTTTAATGTTTCACAAGCCAAACCTATATTAGTATAATTCCAAATATTTTCAAAGCATTGTTCGTTTGGATATAAATATTGGTTTACATCTTTTACCCCTAAAGCTGTAAGATATTGAGTAATAAAATTAGAAGATAAGTGGTCAAGTTTTGTTGTTATATTCATTTATTCCTCCACTTTTAATTGTAATATAATAATCTTTTTTATTTGTAATGCAATCAATAGCTTTTTTATCTGATAAACAACAAACACAATGCCAACCATTTTCTGATATAATACCACGACTATTAAGACAAGTCCTACATCTGTCCATAACAAAATCTCCTTTCTAATGATACTTTATTATGCCATAGGAAAGGAGATTTGTCAACTATTAATTGTTAAACACAGTTTTATTTAGTCGTTCTTTGGCATAATTACATTGTGCTTCGCTAATTTCGCTACCAAAACAATTTAATCCCATTCTTTTGCAAGCAACAGCCGTTGTACCAGTCCCCATAAAAGGGTCATAAATAGTGGCTTTTTCTTTAGCGTATATATTGAGTAATTGTTCACACAAACTGCTACTATAAGTAGCTTTGTTTAAATTGCATTTTCCATCATTATTTGGGGCTTCAATATAATTAAAAATATTTTTATAAAAAGTTTGACCATTTCTACCTACTTTGCTAATGGGTTTATTTGCATTAAATGTTTTAATTTCTGATTTACGACAAAAAACATAAATATCTTCTGTAATTCGTGTTAGTTTATTAGAACTTACATTATTTGGTAGGGCGTTTTTCTTTTTCCATACAATTCTATCAGCAATCGTAAATGATGTATAATCAATTATATCACTCAGCCCCCCCCAAGTTAAACCAATACTCTCTGTATTCATAGAAGCGTCATTACCATAAGATACTTGCCAAAGAATTACACCGTTTGAAGAAAGTATGTTGTCAAAAGAATTAAACAAATCTACCCACCAATTTCTATATTCTTTAGCGGAAAGATTATCAATATGAATATCATATCTACTTTCATTATTATTTCTGCTTCTTTCTGAATTAAAAGGTCTGCCAGTATTATAAGGAGGAGAGGTTAAAATAACATCTACTTTTTTATTGAATTTTACCATTTTCCTTATGGTTTCTTCGCATTTTTCATTAAATATTTTTATCATAATAAATTCTCCTTTCATATGATACTTTATTATACCATACAAAAGGAGATTTGTCAAGTTATTTTATTTAATAAAATTCACCCTCAATTTCAACAAATACTTTCAAAAATTTTTCTTTTACTTTTTCAAATAAAAAACTACCATCCATATCGCGCTTCTTCTTGAATAATCTTTGTATATAATCTTTAGGATAATTAGGCAAACATTTTTTGCCGTGTTCCAGAAAACTTTGTTTGGTTGTCCATTTCCAATAATGGGGTACACCATCATAGGGAATGTGCATTAATTCAATATTATTACCAACGATATAAATAGTGTTATTATTATCTAACAAACTCACTTCTGCATTGACAATTTCACCATTCCAATCAAAATCGCCACTGCCATAATATGATTGATAATGGGCTATTTTGCCACCAATTCCAGCTTTGTAGTAACTTGGCTCATCACCACAATACATAGCTTCTGTGTAATTGGGAAATGTTTCCATCATCCATTTTTTATCCAAAATAAAACCTCCTTTATATAGTGATTATACCATATAAAGGAGGAATTGTCAAGTATATTAATTATATAAAATATATATTCTTTTTTGGCTCTAATAAATTTTTAACTTCTCTATTGGGGGCGGTTAATCTGCAAGGGATGTCGCACATTTGCATATTGGTAATGTGTTGTTTCTTTTTCTCTAATATATTATTGTCCATAACATTTCCTATTATTTCATAAGGTTTGTGGCAACAATACATTACCTCGCCATATTCATTAATAGCTATTTGCGACCAGTTCGCAACGCAAGAATTTTCTTGAGCGCCAATTAAATTCCATTTGAAATTGGCAAAGATTCTTTTATCTTTATTGTTCAAAGTATTAATTGTATCTAAAATATTATTAAAATTTTGATTTTTATAATATTCTCCATTGGTAGATTCTACGGGTCTAATAGACATATAATCTACTTTTAAATGTTTATGAGCATTATAAAATTCTAATACATCTTTAGGATTCATAGCAATCATTTGAATCCCTATGGCAGTTTTAATATGATTGTTATTTTTCCATTCTATATAACTATTAATATTATTAATTACTTTGTTATATTGATTTACTCCACGATTATTTTGGTATGTTTGCTCATTGTATCCATCAAGCGAAATTTTCAAATAGTCAGGAGAAATTAATTTTAATACATTAAAATTAGTATTAATACCCCAATGCAAATTATTTTGAGTTAAATAATTAGCTATTTTATCAAAATCTGGATTTACAGTAGGCTCTCCTCCACCAGTTAAAATAAATCCTACAATTTTTAATTCTTGTAAGCGTTTTACATATTTAACCAAATTATCAAAATTCATATAATGACTATTAGAATTTAAGTCCCATCTTTTATAGGTACAATAATGACAGTGATTATTACAATAATTGGTTAAAAAAATATCTGCCACAATAGGATTTTGTTCGCCAAAAACTCTATCTAAATAATTAAATATTTTTCCTTCAGAAATATTTGTACTCATATCTCAATCCTTTTATATTTACTACTTATAATTTTAGGTAAAATTTTATTATATTCTGTTCTAAGAATAAATTTATTATGTTTATTTTGTATTATTGTAAAGGCTATTGGATTATATATAATAGAATATAAAGCATGATAATCTGATAATTTGTTATATAAATTATTCATACCACCAAAATTATTATTGTTTTTACTATTATGATATGCAAAAGCCTCAAGTTTAATACATTTTAATTCTAAAACAATAGACCCCAAACTTCCATTATGAATACAAGACACAACATCTTCTAACACACAACACTTCCAATCGAAATTAATATTAGTATTACGAAAAAACGCATTAGCGCATTTTCTTCTACAGTCAGTATCAAAACTATGTATACCACCTAAATAAGAACCAGTATTGCCAAAGCCCAATATCGCAATGTTGGCTTCATTTAAATAATTACAAAATTCTTGACAAACTAAATCAAAATCATTGATTTTAATTTCTTTTAATTTGTTATCAATATTTACTCGATGATAAAAATTTTTAATATCATCATCCAATACTAAAAAATTTTTAAGGTTTAATTTCTTTGCAAATAATTCACAATATATTCTTGGAAATAAACAACAAGAAATAGATAAATTATCCTTGGTTTCAAGAGAAGTATCTGCTCTTAACGCAATTTCTTTTTTATTAAATATTGATAAGGATATTTGTTTATTTGTATATAATTTATATATTTCCATATCTTTATCTTCGTTGTCTATGATTAAATAAATTTTTCCATGATAATTACATTTTTTTAACGTATCTAAAGTTAATAAATTATTTGCTCGTTCATGTGTAATAATAAAAATTGCAAAATTACTCATTTCTTATAATTCCCACTAATAATTTTTGGAACAGCGTTATTCCAATTTATTCTATGATGTATTCTTATATGTTGATTATTTATAGTTCCAATAGAAACACAATCGGGATTAGCCAAAATTGTATAGAAAGATTTGGAATAAGTGCCACTTTCATTATAAAATTCACTCATGCCACCTTTTGTTTGTTGGGTATGTTTTTGTTTTAGGGAAACATCACACACAGTTAGAAATAATTTACCAATTTTGCCCAATCCAATATAAGTATTTACATCATCGTTCATTCTTCCATAAAACTGAAAATTATTTGATGTTTTGCAAAAAAAGCTATTCATAGCTTTCCTTTTAATTCTTGTTTGAATAAAATCATTTTGTACACCCCCAATAAAATCTCCATGTTGGGCAAAGGCAACAGATGTAGCGTTGGTATCATTTAAGAAATCTATAAAAATATCAACGATTGTATCAAATTCTTTTATATTGCAGATTTTTAATTTGTTATCCTGTGGGTATCTGTAGGCTAATTCAATATAGTCATCATCAAATTCTAAAAAATATTTTAGCTTTAATTTTTGAGCCAATGTAAAACAATAATTTCTTGCATATAAAATACACGCCCTACTGCCATTATTATCATAAGTATCTAAAGATTTTTCTATTTCTTCTTTATTAAAAATATATAATTTATCTTTATATAATGATTTATATGCGTCTATTTGAGGGTCATCATCACTAACAATAATATAATAAAGACCAGTATAATTGGCCTTAGTTAAAGTGCGTAATGTAGCAATATTATTAGGTCTATTATAAGACATAATAAAAATAGCAAAATCAGTTCTCATTTTCCTCTAATCTCTTCTCTAAGATGCTATTAATTCTTTTGTTTAATTTTACATATCCTTTGGCAATAGCGTCATCAAAATCAATAATTACCAAGGCTGAATCTTCCATAAGTTCTTGCATTTCTTTAGACGCAGAAGCATAATAATCAGCTATTTTAGAATAATTAAAGACAACGTGACGATGAGCCGCCCACAATAAGAATTTTTTCTCTACATCTGTAACATTGGAATTAATAATTTTTTCTTTTAATTCTTTATATTTAGCAATATTAAAACATTCCTTTAATTCTGGTGGATTATCTTTAGGTATATATTGTGGAATATTGGTTTTCAAATTATAATTTATTTCACTCATTAATTAACACCCCTTTTTCTGCTTCGTATTGAATAATCTTTGCCATATAGCAAAACCACCTTTCGTGCTTATTATAACACAGAAAGGTGGTTTTGTCAAGTATTTTATTTACTTCGCACTAACCAACGCCATAGCTCTATCCATAATAGGATGACCATTCATGATTCTACCCCAATTATTTTCTGCGTAACTATCTGTTAGTCTTGCAGGATTGGCATGGGTAATATAGTCGCTAACTGCGTTCAGAAAACCCCACTTAGTATTCATAAACTGAACAAGGTCAGGTGCAAGCATACAAGCAATAATGCCACTTTTTACTGTATCAATATTATTCTTCTTGCGTTCTGACATTTCATCGTTCTTAGGAAACATTTCGTCAAGAACCATGTTCACATCTTCAGGCATAAACTTAGCTTCAGCAAGCTTTTCAGCACTTTCAGAAAGACAGTCAAGATAATCATTAGCAAGCTGAAGTGTGTGCTTTGCCTCCTGAAGTTTACTATTCATGTCGCCCATGTGCTTCGTAGACCAGCTACGATTGGCAGTATTGAGCGCAAGGTTAAGCGTGTTATTACACACTACACGAATAGGTGTAGAAATAACACGAATAGCACCCGTGCCATCATGACTATTTGTGAAACAAATATAGGGGTCAAATTTATCGCCAAGAATCTTTCTTTCAGGCATCTTGGCAAGAAGCCAAATTACCTTTCCATTTTTCAGACTTCCTGCTGTCTCATAAGTTACGCCCTCGCCAAGAAGGGCATCTGTAAAATCAAAGGCTTCAAAGTTCTGTACAATTTTATAACGATTGGTAACAACGCCAAGAACACTACCATCGCTATCTCTTGTGTTAGCCTTGAACCCCTTAATTTCGTTACCATTAACATCATAAATGGGATTACTGTTTACATTCCAGTTAAGCCCAGCCAGTTCAAGCGCATCCTTACTTGTGGGTGCTTCTTGAACAATTTCTCCGAGTCCATGCCAAGGAACTTCGCGCACACTCATCATAGTTTCAACATTAGCCGACATAATACATACTTCCTTTCAAAAATATTTTTTTGTTCTTTCTTAACTACAATCGTATTATACCACAGAAATATGATTTTGTCAACACTTATTTTTTATATTTTTATAAAATTACTTAATTTCCCTTTTATGTTCCCAAACATAATCGACGAATCTATCCCAATTTAATTTAATTTGGTCATATACATCAATTTTCTTTTCCTTAACACGATTAGCTCCAAGCCAAGGACTAAGAACAATTTCATATTCGCTTTTAGACCAAAAATAATACATTAAATCATTCTTCAAATCTTCGATAAAATGTTCTTTATTGTTTTTATTTTTCTTAGCATTTTTAATACAATCTTTCCAAAAATTGGAGTGTTCAAATATATTGTACGAATTAATTTCGTTTGTATTCCAATCTTCAACATAAATATACCATTCTAACATATTATTTCCCTTCTTTCATATAATTGATTCCATGTTTTTTCATCCCCATCAAAAGGACTACATTTATACCAATTTTTTAGCCCTATATTATTATACACTATATCTACTTCGCAAAAACCCTTAAACATTTCCCCAAGATGAATCATTTTCTTTTCAAACTTTTTATATTCCTTACTGTTAGCATTACGAAAATCGCTATCTAAAGCCAATGTAATATGATTTACACCCATTTTGATTAAATTTCTAACGCGAGACAAACCTATATTACTGCCATAAAGGGCTAAAACATTAGACTTTTCACGCCACCAACTATCAGCTTTAAGAACAGATTTTTCTCCTTCTACAAGAATTGCGTGTCCTGTTCTTTCTATTTCTGGACGATTATAATTTTCGCCATAAAATACACTATTAGTAGGAAATTTGTATGTAGTTCCGTCCAATAACTGCAAAGGTCTATATTTTCCTTTATCTATTTCTTCAGGAAGCCAATGTCTACATCTAATCCCTATTAAATTACCTTTTATATCAAAACAAGGAATTGTAGTCGCTTGTAATCTTGGATAATAACCTATACCATATTTTTCCATAGTATCTTTCGTTATACCCTCTTGAATCCAATTATAGGGTATAATAGGGTATAATTGTTTTAGAATATGATTGTTATAAATTTTAAGCTGGTTTTCTCCATGCTTGATTCTTAAATATTTTCCTAAATCTTCTTCCCAATCATAAATATTTTTGGTATTAATTCTTTTACAAGTATCAATTTGCAACCCTGTAATTGATAATATATAATTAATTGCATCAATAAAAGAACAGACTTCACCCCCTGTGGTTTTTACAGCTTGCACCAATCCAATTATATCATAACTACAAGATTTAGTATAACTTATATATATTTTGGTATCATTGTAACGATATAGTTTTGGCGTTTGTTTTGCAATATCTTTATATTTATCTGCATTATAAAAAATAGTTTGGGTAGAATTTTGACTTGCTATTCTTAAACCCAAACTACGTTCTATTGTTTCATAATCTGAAAGAGTAAGAATAGTCTTTAATTTTTTAATATTAATATTCACTAACTATTCTTACCCTCCTTTTTTACTTTAGCAGTTCATAAACTTCTTCTCGACTAATATTTAGATTATAATATCCCACACTACAATTAATATCGAAGCCATCTTCGCCATAATCATCAATATCTAAACGCATATTGCCACAAGCGGATGACCATCTATCTTCATTATGTTCAATCATATAGCGAAGTCCACATTTAACAGCTTTTTCAATCTCTTCTGGACTTACAATTTTACTATTTTTGCTTTGTCCAAAATGAAACCAAGCATCAGGAAATTGTCCTAATCTGTCATGCTTATGGATAATAACATCTTCTCCACACTTTGGACACATCACAGCGTCGCCATAAATTGTGCTATAAATATCGTTATCATCATAAGCAAATCTACAATTACATTCAGGACAATTGAATACAACTTCTTGTTCTTCTTCAAGTATTCTCATTAAAACATCTCCATAAAATTTTTAATTTCTTTAACTAAAATATCAACATCATTAATTACATTATCTACGCCAAAAGAAACTCTAATAGTTTGTCTTGCAATTGTTTCATCGAACCCCATAGCTTTTAATACACTAAAATCGGCATTTCCAGAACAAGCACTATGACCTACTCCCACATAAATATCCTTGGAAGCAAGATATGTCTGTAATGCGTCTGCATTAATATTGGGCAGATATAAAGCATTGATAGCTCTTGTTCTATCTATCGTGTAAGGTCTAAAGCTAAGAAATTGAAGGTTTGTCAATTTCGTTAAACATTTAGTGGTGTATTGTATATAAATAGAATCCAATATATTATTATTGGCCCAACTTAATGCTTCACTTAACATTTTAATACCACTAATATCAAGAGTTCCATGCACCAAACCATATTGGTTATTTTTTTCTTTATTTAACATTAAATATCTTGCAAGTCTATTGGAAATCCACATACAGGCAATATTTTTTTCTGTATAGAATTTATGCCCACTAAACCAAATGGCATCACAATAAGAATCCATAGCTTTGGGTAAATGAATATGCCCTATTGCGGCTGTCGCGTCTACGCCATAAAATTTATTTTCTTGATAACCAATATATTCATTAAAAATTTTTTGAATATCAAATACATCGCCAGTGATAGGATTTACTAATTGTTGACAAAATAAAGAAACTTCGTATCTATTAAAAATTTCTAAATTATCTTTGGTTAAAATAGAATTAGAAACATTAAACACGCTATCATGTTCATAAGGTGAACACCATATTTCATCTGTGGCAAATTTATTAGCCAACCATTCTATAGCTTCAGTAGCACTTCTAAAAAATAAAACATAACCACTATTAACACCAAGCTCATGTTTAATGCTTTCCCTTGCTTCATCTAAAATTTGTTGTTCCTTTTTAGCATAGACCGTATTAGAATTAAACCATTTACTATCAAAATTATATCTATAAAATTTAGGTTTTGTGGTAGCGGCATTGTCTAAATATATCGTTATAATCGTCCCTTTCGTTTAATATCTAAAATAATCAATTAAACCTTTAATCAAACAAATTATGGTAGTGACCCCTATGGCAATTCCTCCTGTTACAAAAACCATGACAAGAATATCAATTAGAACATTATTAATATTTTCCATTATTTTCTCCTTTTATTATTGTTTTCTTCTACTTCTTCTTCAATAATCTCTTCAGGAATTTCAAAGCCAATTGCTTGTGTATTTGTTGCTTCTCTATTATCACAGTCATGTATAGCACATTCTAAATCATCTAATTCCAGTTGCCACAAGCGTATTTGTCGATTAAAAAAGTTTTGAATAAATGCCGCAAAAGCATCTAACATGGGCATGAAAATAGTATAAAAAATAATTGTAATTGCCGCAATAATTAATTCATGCAAAATTAAAATTCCCCTTCTAAAACAGGTTTGGGTATATTAACCAATTGATTATATTGGTCTACCACTATAAAATCCTTATTTCTTAAAGTGCCTCTATCAAAATAACGAAACACTTTTAACTTTTGGTCTGCATATTCACCAAATCTACTTTTATAAACATAAGAAATTAAATTTGGCATTGGGTCTTTATTCCTATCAAATCCTCTGCGCTTTAAGTATGGCTCAATCATCTTATATTCCTTTAATCTATCCTTAACACTTAATGAAATACAAGCCGAATCTAATTTTTGTTTGATTGCTTTACTACTGCTTAAACAACTTTCGTCAGGAAATTCCATTTGTTTTTCAGCACCATTTAACTGACTCGCTGTCATTACTGCCACATTATATTCTTCAGCATAGGCTTTAAGGTCAGTCGCTAAAGAACGCAATACCAAATCTTCTCTGGCTGGAATTGAAGTATTAGATTTATATTCAGCAGATATAGCCGATTGCAATTGCAAATAATCAAACCCTATTGTAGTTGTGCCATAATTCTTAACACAATCTTCTATCTTACGTTTAATATTTGCACTTGTGAAGTCAGGCATATCTACCAACATCATATTACTATCTTGTAGTATTTGTCCTGCTTTTAATACACGATTTTTTTCTTCTTGTGACAATAACCCCATTTTAATATGTTTTTCATTTACGCCAGAAACACAAGCCAAAAACATAGGATTAATTTCAGTTCTTGAAGCCAATTCAGTATGAATAAATAGACCCGGCCCATCATAATTTACATTTTTTATAAAATCATTTGCTTTTTCATCCCACAAATACTGAGAAGATATACCACAAAGGTCTGCTATCATCATACGCGATTTGCCATTCCCGGCAGGTGCGCTATTCATAATTAAATGTCCCCTACACAGCCCCATAAATAATTGTGTTAAATAAGGGCTTGTAAGAAAACTACCAAAAGCAGGTTCTTGCTCAAATTCTTCTATTAAACTTTCTGTATCTTCACCAGCCAACATTTCATTTCGCACAAAATTTAAGTCATATTTACTTCTTAATTCATTAGCTTCATGGTCTATATCATTTAGTATATCTTTAATAGTCCATTGTTCTAATTGTTTTTGCGCTTTTTCTTCTGATTCTATTTCGTTATAATATTTTGAAATACTATAACCCTTACTTTTTAATTCCCTAAGTAAAGCAAATTTACGAATAGTGTCATAATAATAATTAAAATTGTCTACATTTGCTAATTCTTTAACAGTAGATACATATTCAAAATAATTATTATCAACTAACACTTCTTTTTGGGCTTCATATTTATCAATAAAATTATCTATCTCTAATTCTGTAATGTCACTAACCCCATATTTCGCCAAATGTTTTATAGAAATAAATAATATTTTATGAAATTCTTGTGGTGCAAAATCTGCCTTGGTTAATGGCGCGTCTGGCCTTAAAGTTAAAGAAGGATTGTTTAATAAACATCCTATTAACATTGAAGCTATGTTATTATTGTACAACAATTACCATTCAATCCTTCCCTTGTATCTTTTCTTCTTTATTTTTACTGTTTGTTCTGTAGGAATTTCAGCCAATTTTGCGTTTTCTATGGCCTCTTTGAATTCCATACAAGGTTTAATATATCGTGGAAAAATTTGTCCTAAACCATAATTAAAATCCCATTCGACACCTTCGTATATATGAGCATATTTACATACAAGATACATTTCTTGCCAATCCAAATCATATTCTTCTTGAATATCTTTTGCCTGTTTCATAAGATAGGGCCAATTTGCCGTATCATTAGTCCACTCTTGAATGTAATCTGTAAATTTCCTGCGGTCTGTATTAGGTTCAGGCTTAAAATTAACTAATGGTTTAGGCGCAGATTTAATTTTACAATATCGCTTAAAACAATCTTCTGAACAAAAATGTAGAGATTTATATTTATTACCTTGGTATCGCTGTCCACGAAGGATTTCTTTAGAACATACATCACAGGTCATTTTGTTTCCTTTTATTAATAAAATAAATAATCAATATTGTGGTTCATAATCTTCTATTTCTTCATCATTGGCATAATCTTCTATAGCCATTTCAAGATGTTCGTGTAAAGTTGCAGACAAGTATTCAAGGTCATCTTTGTTTTTAACTTCTAAATTTTCAGCTAAATCCATAATCATACATTCAAAATCAATTAAAGTTATATAATTAATATTTTTCATCATTCATTCCTCGCCCTCCTCTGCTGGGATGATAGTGTAGGATTCTCCTACAAGTTCATCAAGCATCAGCGCATAATCTTCACTGAAGCATCGCGTACCAATCGCTCTGTTCAGAAACTCGTCTGCATCAATTACTCTACCATGCGGCGGGATGGGGACTGCAATTACAGGTGTTTTGCTCATTTGGCACAGTCCAAGATTTCCGCTCTCGTTATCAAAATAGACGCTAAACACTTCTCCGCTTGAAAGAATCGCAATAATTTTAGTATTATCACCAGTGGGCATTTCCATACTCTTAATATAAATACTCATATTCTTATCACTCCCTCTTTTTAGTCAACATATCTGCAATACAATAATAAATAGTATCAAGTATGTTTTCCTTTAATTCATAAAAAGGATATTCCTCTATTCTTTTATTTACTTCTTCTACTATTTTATTTTTACTATCAATTAACGCTTCTTCAAGATATTTGACAGCAGGGCTTTCTGTTCTGCCCCAAGTATCTGTTCGTCTAAAAATTTCATATCTAAGTGTGGAAGAATCGTCTAATACTTTCATTACTGTTTCTTTTAGTTTTGTCTTAAATTCTTCTTTATGAACATTAAGTTCTTCTTCCACTATCTTAAACACATATTCATAACTAAGATTGGTTAAAATTCTTTCAATATCAGCTTCGTTACGCAATTGATTTTTAAAAGAACATCTTAATTCTTGTATTGCAATTTCTCTAATCTGGTCTTCTTTCAAATAGTCTTGAATATTAATTTCCATAATAAATCCTCCTTTGCTCATATTATACCACAAACAAAGGAGGAAGTCAAGTGTTTTATTCTTTATCGTTTTGTAAAATTTTATTTTGATTATTTTTATACAAATTAATTTGAGTATATTTAGGACTATTGAATGCTTCTTCCACAGACCAATGACAAGCATTTAATCTTGCTTTAATTCTATAATAATTTAAATTTAATTCTTTAGCCCACATAGATAAAGATTGTGTTTTACCTTGATAAGTTATCATTTTATTAGAAGATGTATGATTAGCTTGGGTTTCCCAATCTGCCCACACACAATTTTCTGGACAATAATTATTTGCGTTATCTATTCTATGTATTGTTAATTCTTCTGAATATCCATGAGTTAATGCCCACTCTTTAAAATTTTCAAATTCTTGCCATTCTTCACACACTTCTATTCCTTTTCCACCATAAGTATCATAATGTGTGTCCATTACAGAATAGCACCTGTGACGCATAGCCCTCCAAATTCTTACCAATCGAGCGTCTTCTTTTGCATATATTCTGTTTTTTATATTTCGTTCTCTTAATTGTTCTTTATGAAGACAACCACAAGATTTTGTATTGCCACTTCTCAAATGATTCCCATCAACAATAATATGGGTATGATTTTCGCAACTACACTCACATTCCCATAAATATATCCCTCCTTTTGGATGACCAACTTCTTTCAATACTGTCAATCTTCCAAAGGTTTTACCAGTTAAATCTTCATGAGCTATTTATTATCTCCCCCTTACTAAAAGATATAAGGGTAGGGCAATAGAGTAAGGATATTGCCCTTTAACATAAATGTTTGCAACCATTTATGACCCCTATTAATTTTTTAATTATTTAATTGTTCTTCAAATTCATGAATAATCATTAAAATTTGTTCAATTTGTTTGTCAGAAGCATTGCTAATTTTATTTCCAGCGCCCAAATATTTTTCTACGATGTCTATAGTTAATTCTTTGTCCTTATTAAACATTTTTTTATATAAAGGCTTAACTATGTTAATAGCTTCATCAAATGAAAATTCGTTATTTAACATATATTCTTGTGCTTGTTTTTGTTCATAAGAAACTGTGGCATTACCACTTTCTATTTCTTCTTGTTCTACTGCTTTTTGAATTGCTTCTTGTACATTTTCTGCTGTAAAAGGTGTAATTTCTACAGGCATATATTTAAAGCGAGAACCAGCAAGAAATTCTGGGCAAGCCTTAAAATAAATGCTTGACATTTGAGGATTTCCTTCTGCGTCAAATCCGTTGCTTTTAACATATCCAATAAAATCTACTGCATCTACGATTAAATCAATAGTTCTTTTGTCCCCTTTGGGATAAAATTGTTCATATTCTACCCCTGTTTTAGGGTCTTTCATTTTTCTAATTTCAGAATGTGAAATAAATACAACTGCATAGCCAGCATTAATTAAAGGCGACCATTCATTAAACCATTCATTTTCATATTCTTTCCATAAACCATAACCACTATTGCCATCATTTAATCTATCAACGCCTTGCATACCACACACATACTTATCGCACCATTTAATAGCTACATCCAAAGAGTCTACAATAATTGTTGAGTACATGGCTTGTGCTTGTTCTATGGTTTTAGGATTGGTAAGTTGTTTACGAACCTTTTTAAAATCACTCCATTTGTTCAAAGGGGCATAAGGCAGTCCAGAAATTGCATTAATACCTTGTTCAAATCTCAAATAAAACGGTTTAGGAAATCTTGTGGCTTGCATTGTTTTTCCCAATTTTCGCTCGTTAGAATGAATAAGAATTAATTTACCCTCAATTCCTTTTGATACAACGCTTAAAGATGGATTAAAAATATCAAATTCTGCCATATATACTACTCCTTAAACTCCTTAGAAATCTTCGTCATCGTCAAAAGGATTATCATCATCATCGTCAAAATCAAATTCAGGCTCAACAACCTTGGACTTCTTCTTCTTCATAGTGGACATACGCTTTGTAGTAGGGGTAGTAGAATTTCCCTTTTCGCCATTCTTCTTAATCTCAGACAGCTTAGTGTCTCTTTCTTTCAAAGCCATCTTCATAGCCTTTGGGTCAATCCATCCATTATCAATAATATTACCATCGTCATCTTCTTCTTCAGGCTCTTCAATAGCTTCTTCCCCACCAACGACTACAAGAATTTCCCTGTCAAATCCATTGGCCTTAATTTTACCACTACTACCAAACATCTTCTTACCACTTATCTTGCCGCCAATGTGTTCGCTAACCACATCGACATCAAAATTAGCTGTACTTCCAACTTCGTAACAGTCTTCAAAGGCTTCAGCCAAATCTTCCTCAACAAAAGCATTAATAAGAATGGGACTTGCCGCATAATCAACCGCCACAAGAACAACCTTCAGTCTTCCAGTTTCTTCATCATTAACCTCTTCAGGAACAACAGACTTAATAAAGAAATTGCCATTTAATGTACAGCCATATTCTTCATCCTCACCAACCCTGCTTGTGCTAATTCTATTGGCGTTCCATCTAAGACCAACAGAAACATCCTTTGTGTTGGAATTATAATAAGCATTTTCGCTTACTCGCCCATTTACAAGAACAAGGCTTGCATTTTCCCTGTCACCCATAACACTATTCTTTTCTTCAGTGGTACCAAACTTAGTAGTAATACTGCTATTAATTTCAGGCGTGAGTTCAAGCCAACTCAGGGCGTTATTCCATTGCTTAGATTCCTCTCCCTTAGAAGTCATTCTATTACAAAAAACATCAAACTGCTTTACGCCATTTCCAATGTTTACAGTAATCTTGCCACGGATACGCTCACTCTGCACCTTTTCATTTGTTTCCCGGTTGGTAACTTCACAATCTTCGTGATACAGGTCAAACTCACTAACCTTGCCAACACATCTAAAATTCTGCCTACTCTGATTCAAAATTCCGCTCATATTTTTTCTCCTTGTATAAAACTTAAAATTGGTTTAATATTTTCTTTATACTTTTGTTTAATATAATCTTTAATTTGTTTTGCAGAAGTCATGTTTCTTGTATTTTTATAAATTGTAGAAATACAGGCTTCCCATCCTGCTACAATACCGATATTAAATTCACGCTTTAATCTGTCTTCAATTGCCTCTGTGACAATATTGGTAATTTCTAATTGTTTATTTTCATCCATGCGCTTCACCAAATGCTGTGTCGCAGAAAGGGCAAAAATCTATAATTTCATTACCCTTATCAGTTTTAACATAAGTGGAAATTAAACTTTTTCCACAATAAATACATTTCCTATGTTTTTCAAACCATTGATAAAGAATAATTAAAGCCCTGTCTAAACTGCTGTTCTTTTCAGGTATATTACATAACTGCCAATATAACCATTTCATACAGTCTACTTTTATTTCTTCATTGTTTTCAAATTTAGTTTCAATCGCTTCAATAATTTCATTAATCATTTAATTTTTTTCCTCCATAAATTATCTTATTTTTTAGCTAAGTTATGTACATATACCCCTCCTTAAAACTTAATATCATTCATCAGATTGACCACTTTATTCTGTGGCGTATGAATATAAGTAGTAGTCACTTTGGCATAATCACTATGTCCAAGCGCATTTCCTATATCTGCCACAGGAACGCCCATCTGAGAAGCAGTAGTGGCAAAAGCGTGTCTAAGCCAATGAGGACTTATTTCATTCCAACATTCAAAACCAGCCCTTTTAGCATTAGACTTCAAACCCTTGCACCAATTGGCGTTATTAATTTTATTGCCACGATGGGAAATAAACAGAAGTTCATTATCATCTTTTCTTTCAGCCAAATAAGCATCACAAGCCTTTTTAGCTTCGTCATTGATATAAACTTCACGCAGTTTATTTCCTTTACCAACAATATCAAATCTACGCCTATAATACTGTTCTTTAGTTATACTGGTGGCTTCTGCAAAGCGCATACCAGTAGTAGCCATAACAGTAATCATAGCCTTGTCCCTCTTGCCTCTCGCGCAATTAATTAGCTGTCTAACCATACCAACTTCAGGGTCAGGCTTTTTCTTATTAACCACTTTGGCAGTAGCAAGACCATTGGCAGGATTCTCGTTAATCGCATGACCATTTACAAGAAAATCAAAATAGTCTTTTACAGCCACAACTTTAGTATGAATAGTGGAAGTAGATTTTCCACAAAGCCCTGCTTGCCAATTCACAAGGTCAAAAAAAGTAATTTCTGTTTCAGGCTTATTAATACTCTTCAACATCATATTAATATTGTTTACATAGGTCTTAATTGTATTTTCGCTTTTACCAGCACCGCGCAGATAATCAATATAATATTTATTCACCATTCTTTTGACCTCCTTTTGTTTTTGTATGTGTATTATACCATAAAAAACATTCTTTGTCAAGCATAAATAAAAAAATAACAGGGGAAATTTTAACCCCTGTTATTTTTATAAAACGCCTTTTACCACCAAAGGTCAAACCAACGAATGGGACTGAAAGTAGAATTATAAGTGGTATGAAAACTTCCATAGTCCTTAATGAAAGCCTTCAGTAAATCATTAGCTTCCTTAAAGGCGTTTTCTACTTCCTTTGCCCGTTCTTTGCGCTCACTTGCAAGCTTTTCCTTCTTTTCCTTTTCTTCTGCAAGTGCCTTATCGTACTCTTCTTCGGCCTTGATACATTCTTCCACAGTTTCATAGCGTCTCTTTGTCTTCTCGCTATAAATATACATGGATTCCTACCTCCTATATATTAAAGTGGCTTCTTGGTTTACAATGGCTTGACCATTGCCTTTAATTCCCTTCAGCCATTGGGAAGAAATTAAGTGGTAATAAAGCTATTATAACCTTTTTGTTTCAAATCATTTACCACTTTTTCTGCGTTTGCCTTGTTGCTAAACGCACCAACTTGCACCTTATACAAGCCATCAATAAATCTGACATAAGCATTTTTGTAACCAGCACCAATAGTGTCATTTAACTTTTGAATTTTTTGTTGATACTGCTGTGCATTACCTTTGTTGCTAAAAGCCCCTGTTTGGACACGATATATAATTAAATTTTTCTGAAGATAAAATGCCACTACATTATCCACAGGGCGTGAATATGTTTGCTTTGTTTTGACCTTCCCCTCCACTAACAATCGTGTACTGCCGCCCCCATCTAAATTAATGGCTTGGGTAACACACAATTGCAAAAGCATTTGTTTTAACTCAGAAAAATTCATCCCCGGACTTTCAACAACAATTACATAAATATAATTATCATCATAAGCCAAAACAGTTCTTCGTGCTTTATAGTTAATTTCATTTCCTATAGAGGACGAAAATGCTTTACCATCTTTAATCAATATAGGATATGCACTAATAAAATCTTTATAGTTTTGATTATAGAAATCTGCTTTTAATTGATTATTATTAATGCCAAACCCATATAACAATTCACTTGTATAAGAAATTGTTTTATTTTCATCGACATAAGTAAACAATGTATTGCCATTTTGCATATTAAAAAATCCACCATTAATAAGCAAGTCTGGCTTAATACTTTGTCGATTATAAAACGATTCTAAAGTTTCTGTCGGTTGTTTGCATAAAGCAAAATCAATTTTTGCGATTTCATGTTTGCTTATTTTATAAATATTCGCGCATGAAATTTGTAGTTGCTCCATCAGTTTTCACCTACTGTGATTTATAATCATCAATCATCTTCGATATTTTTCCATTTATATCCATAAGCCGTTTTTCGCAAACCATTACAAACAGCCCTAATATGAGAAATACAGTTTTGATTAAGATTCAAAAAACGTGCGGCCTCGCTTCGAGAAGAAAATATATGCAAAATTTCTTCGGTGTTTTTATCTAACATTGCACATGGTTTATTTTGCTTTGAATGTGGCATTGGAGGAGTATAAGCATCGTTCCAATTTTCTGTTTCCCACCCGTCAATAGAAGTGTGTTTAACAATAGAAATAGTTGTGGGAAGATTATATTTTCTACACCAACGTCTTAGCTGATTAGCACTTACTCCAAAATAATTGGCACATTGCGTATAGTTTTTATAATCATATAATTTTTTCTTGATAATTTCTCTATCTGGCACAACAATTTCCATTCTTGAAAAAATTGGTTCTACTGAATCTCCTACAAAAGGAATTAACATCGTATTCTTTTCTAACTTTTGTAAATTTTTAGCACCAAAAGTAGGTTGTTGTCTATCACAATTTGGACATAACCATCTTAAATTTTGTATCCTATTATCATGATTATGTCCATTAATATGGTCAAGATTTAGTGACAATGGTTTATCCATCCAGACTCCTTCATTACCACATAATTCACATTTATAAATTAAAATATTATATTTAATAACTGCTTCCCTTAATCTTTTTTGGGAGGCTAACGAATTTTTACAAAAAATTTCATCAAATGATAATTGATATTGATTTTTCCTTCGATAATAAGTAAAATGTTCAACAGATATATTATATTTATTCAAATATTTCTTTAATGTATTATTGTTCGCACCATTCACACAAGAATAACCAAGTTTAATTAACACTTCACGATAACTATAACTATTCTTTACAATGTTTTCTAATTCTTCTTTTGAATACTGATTAATTAATGCCATATTCTTATGTTTTCCCCTTTCAGAAAATCGAATTAATTAAGCAAGCTCAAAGGAAAGGCTTTGTTATCTCAATAGTTAATTACTCTATTGCTCCCTTGCTTAACTTAATGGCAGCGGGTGAGAAATTTGAATTCCCTCATAAGGCTTCAAAGACCTTTGTGCTACCAATTACACTAACCCGCCATATATATTGTGTCTGTCTGTCCAGACTGCCAACCGTCTTTTCCGATTTGTCAAACAGAATATTCTCCACCTTTTGCCATTACTGTTATTACTGACGCAATTACATGACGCGGTTCAAGGGGCTTCTTTATAGGACTTATCCACCCATACGCCTGCTATAGTATAAACTATACTGTCCACGTAGAATTACTTTAGAGAATTTTCATAATCATCAAGATTCTTACAGGCTTCAGAATAAATTCTTGAAGCATCTGCAAGATACTTCTGACTTTCATCCACCCATTTACGAGCGAGAATGTAAAAATCAGAATCCTGTGTCCATCTTTCCTTTGCCTTGTTAAGTCGCTTCTTAGCAACTTTCATGTCGCACCTAAGTCGAGCAAGGTTCTTGCCCACATCGTCATCATAGGTATCAGCAGGACTACACTTTGCAATCCCCTTAACAATCTTTTTGGCAAAAGTCGAAACACAAATCGTCCGACCATTACCATCCGTATAATACTTGTACCTTGCCATTTTGTTCTCCTTTCTTTTTTGTATGTGTATTATAACATATATTTTTGATTTTGTCAAGTGGAGCTTCCACCAAGAATCGAACTTGGATTTTAGGTTTACAAATCCCATGTTTTACCATTAAACTATGGAAGCATGGCGACCCTTGCCAGATTTGAACTGAGCATTACAGCCTTGAAAGGGCTGTGACCTAACCATTAGTCGAAAGGGCCATTGGGTGCGGAGGTGGGTACTGCCCCCACTGGGTTTGGCTTATGAGACCAAATTGAAGACTTCTTCGCTCCGCGTTATTCATGCCGTTTTTATACAGAACGGTTTCGTTAAACTGTGTAAAAACTTTATTTATATTTCCAAATACAACCATGATAAGATTTCTTATTAGCTTTATTGTGTATGACACACCAAATAATATTTTGAATTATTTTATAATCTTTATTTGGTTTAGTAAAATATCTTGCGGCATCAGCTAAAGAACCAAATTCATATTTCATCTTACCGTTATTTTTATCATATCCAAAAACAGCTTTTGCTTGTGGATTATTAGCCCCAATTTTATTATGTCCCAATATATGTATAGCATGATTAATATTCTCTTGAATCGTAACCCATTCTAAATTTTCTGCTTTATTATTTTGGGTATTGCCATCTTTATGATTTACCTGATTTCGTTCTTTTGTCTTTCCTTGCACAAAAGTTTCTGCAACTAACGTATGAATTCCAAAACCTTTTCTAATATGATTATGATAAAAATTAACTATACAATATCCGCTATGATTAATTGAATATTTAAGTATATTGCCCTTCTTACCATATACATTACCTTCTGTATCTACTTGATACATTTCCCAGCCCTTAATGTTTACTGGACGTTTTTCATAAGTCATTTTTCTTCTTCCTTTTCAAGATTATTTTTTAAGGGTGGGGTAAATGGAAAAGGCACTTACCCCCAAATATAGTGGTTAGCTACCCACTATAACCCCATATTTGGTGCGGGTGACAGGCTCTGCTCCTGCACGACATCAAGTCGAGGGATTTTAAGCAAAACTTAAATTTTTGGACTATCTCATTACCTTGTGCTATTGCATTTAGGTATCGGTCGCTCTTGCCTGTTATTAAGAAGATTTACTTCTCAGGTAGTCTCTACACCTTCCAAAGATTTATCTTTGGCTTGGCTCGCCCTCCGCTTCCCTCAAGCATCAGCCGAATTCAACCGATTTTCGATATACATTTCTGTATAAAGGGGACTCACTTTACAGCTTTCCCTTGTGTCTACTAATTCCACCACACCCGCTTATCAACTTACATTGGCATTATATCACATTTTGTTTTATTTGTCAAGTCTTTTTTCAATTTATTTTTTTAGCTGAGGCAAGTTCCAACGAATAGCAATCTTCCTTGCCTCTGATAAATTCTGTTCTTGTAGTTCAGGGCATTCCGAGTGCTACCAATTATATCCCCATTGTGTGATTTATTATAGTGGTTTCGGCTTCCACTTTTTCAACATTGACATTATACCACATATTAGATATTTTGTCAAGTGTTTTTTGTGGGGCGTATGAAATGATTTGAACATTCATCTTGCAAATTAAAAGTCTGCTGTTTTACCAGTTAAACTACATACGCTTATCACCTTTAGTATGGTCATTATACCACACATCTTTCAATTTGTCAATAGCAATTTTCGATTTAGATTTTCTGTCAAAATTCAAAATGCAATTTTCGATTTCAAATTTCAATTTCAATTTTCCAATTCGATTTTCCTATCTTATTTTTCAATTTCAATTCAATTGGCATTATACCATATAATAATTAATTTGTCAATAGGCAAATTTAACTTTCTATTTTTAAGCACTTACATATAATATAATGTATAATAAATTTCTTAATGTATTTATAGAAAAAATGATACTAAAATCGATTTTTCTTTTAGCAGTATAATTATATTACTTGACAATAAAAATGGATTTTAACTGTTAAAACCTGCAAAATATATTACGTTTTTAACCCAATGTGCGAAAACTTCGACAATACAAGCCATAATAATTAATTTTCAACTGAAGAAATTGAATTAAAATCTTTTTTATATTCATAATATTATATGATTCTTGGATTTATATATGCGTGTAATTCTAATTAAAACTTAATCCATAATCATTATCATCATATTATATATATATGTATGTATAAATGAAATGCCAATATCAGCAATTACATATGATATTAGTCTTAATTTTATTGCTACATATTATATATACATATAATTATATACAACATCGTACAATCCATAACAATGGTCATAGTATCAACACATTATTATATACATATTATATATTGGTGATAGTATAATGATTTGTGAATTAAAATTAATTATAGTAAATTAATTATTACTGGCAATTTCAATTCACCTAATAATGTAAATTAAATTTTATAGGGAAAATTAATTAATCATAATGTAGGTAAATTTGGGCTAAAAAAATTTTTTCAAGTTCTGCAAAACTAAAAACTATACAAATTATTCATAATTTTGCAAAACTATCAGCTTGTTTTTATAAAACTAAATCGCATAAATATTCTTTTTTAATTTTATAAAACTATCCATAAAAAAATAAACAAAAAATAAGGGGAAAATTCCCCTTATTTTATCATATTTTCCATATAAATGCCAGCTTCTACCAAAATTTTATACCAATCTGAACACATTTTTGTATATTTTTCACTACGAATAAAATCATGATATCTATTCTGAATATCATCTGAATACACTTTGTTTATGCAATTCTTTTTTGTACTGCCATTACAAACAGCTTGTCCACACATAGGGTCAATGGCCCACCATGTCCCAGAATCTCCCTTATAATACTGAAAGTTATCATCCTGCCAGCCATCATGTTTGACGGCTCCTTTATTAGTCCATGAATAAAAATTAATTTTCTTCATAATAATTATTCCCCCATTCAATCAGTTTTTGAATTTCTTTGTTTTGCACAATTTCAAATTCTTCCCTGCTTTTAGGATGGAAATCAAAATAAATATTATTATTATTATTATTAATTTTCCATCCTTCGGGGGCATTTTTTATTTTATGTGCAAATTTTACTTGTATTTCAACCATTTTATGAGGCTTTTTATAATGTCCAGCACAGCAAAACGCCGTAATTAGTCCATTATCATTAAGAGTTTTAATAGCCTCCTGAATGGCATAATCAATCATGATTAAATGCCATGATTGACGCTCACAATTACATTTTGTAATTTGCCTAAAACATTTTGGGCAAACATAATCTTTATAATGATAATTATTTTTCATAATCATCATCATCTTCATAATAATAATTGTTTCTAAAATCCATGAACGAATCAATCATACGAACTGCCGTATAATCAATCGCATCCAACAGATAAAATTCTTCAATGCCATTATCAACGTATCCTTCGACGATTGTATCAAAATACTTTTCATTGGGGAAACTATAGCCACCGCCATATTTCTTATTCATGACATATGCAATAGCTTGAGTTTTTTTCCCCTTATATACAACAGGTACAATTTTTGTAATATAATATTTAGGGAATCCTTCATAAATATCCAGTTTCTCCCAATCCTCTTCTGCTATTTCCCAAAGCAAAACAGGAACTCGATTATCAGGATTATCAGACCTTTCAATATCCGCGTGAATATCAAAATAAAGCTGATAACCGGGAATATATCCAACTCCAACCACTTTTGAATTTGGACAGCGAAAAGCCATCTGGTCAAGATTAATGTTACTACCGTATGCCGCATAATAAATTATACTCATACACATACCTCCTTATATTCATTTGGTTGCATTATACCACATAAATATTCAAAAGTCAAGTGTGATTTTTTGAAGTTTTGCAAAAATGATTTTGCGTAATTTATAGTTTTTTATTTTTATAAAACTATTTTCTATGTTATATATACTTTTATAAAACTATCTATTGGATATAAAAATTTAAGAGGCAAATTTAATTGCCTCTTAAAGAATATCTTCATCCATTAGACACTGCTCCAGACCATCATATGTCTCATAAATTTCTACGGGAGAATCGTCTACATATCCAATGACCAAATAACAAGTTATATCTCCCCAAGTATCGTTTTCAAAGATATAATAGACTGTACCGTTCACATCTACACTTTCAAAAGCCGACCAACGATTTTTATAACCGTCAATCTTAATCCCCTGTTTCTCGCCAGCAATAATATTGATTTCATGATAAGTCATTATATCGCGCTCCCTTCCATAATTATTTTCTAATAGCATTATACCATAATTTCCTTAAAAGTCAAGAACATTTTTCCCAATTTTTGCAAAACTATCTTATATAGATAAAAGCTATAATTTTATAAAACAAAAGCCTTGTATAAAAAAGTAAAAGGGATTTTTCCCTTTTACTTTACTATATAACATTCTATAACTTCCATCAAATTTTCATCAATCAAAGCGTTATACGCATCACAAATTTCAGCATATTTTTTGTCCATTTGTTCATCTCGACCGACAAAGTATTTAAAATAATCTTCTATCCATTTTTCGTTATGAATAAAATACCACTTATTTTCGGCATAATATATTCTATCCAAAGGCAAGTGATATTGTCTAATGACCTTCCAAACTTCAACCTGCTTATTGGGTCGACATTCTTTGAAATTCTGAATCCCTCTAACTATGCCTTTTGTCTTGTTGTTTGCATCTTTAACTGTAATAGAGCGAGGGGAAAGTTTTACCCTACAACCGTTAATTTCATTCATTGTCATTTTGTCTTCCTCCTTTTGTTTTATCTAAATTTATTATATCATAAAAACATCAAAAGTCAATAATTGTTTTTTCTTTTTTTATAAAACTAACTGCCCTACTTATTTAACTTAGTTTTACAAAATTAAGGATACAACATAAAAAAAACAAAGGGGAATTTTCCCCTTAGTTTTTATTCGCGGCTGCCAAAATGACGCTTCCATCATTGCAAATCACTTTCAGCTTTCCACCACAATTACAATGGAACCGCGAAGGATTCTGAACAACTTTTCCTGCTCTATCATAGACCCAAACATGACCGCAGCTTTCACAAATTACATTGTATTTATAATCTTTTGCTGTCCTATTGGGTACTCCCAATTCTTTAGGCGAATTGGTTCTTTTAATTTGATAAAAGGGGAAAGCCTTATTGATTTTGTTTGCCTGACACTGCCATTCTGTACCATGGTCAAAGCAACCATCAACAGTATGCAGAATCTCATGAATGATAGTGTTTTTTGCCGCTCTATCATTCAGACCATCCTGCAACAGTCTATCAGAAATGTTAATTTTGTAGGTATTGCCTCTCTTACAACACTGTCCCCACCGCTTTTTAGCTCTGGAATTAACAGTAACACTAACAATGTTGCCGGGCTTAATGCCAACAGACTTGACTTCTTCAATGCTTTCGTCAAACAACTTCTTCAAATCTTTCACAAGGCAAGCCTCCTTTATTTAATTCTAAAAACATTATACCACAAAAACGTAAAAAGTCAAGAAAAACTTTTTCAATTTTTGTAAAACTATTATTATAATAAACTTGTAGTTTTATAAAACCATAGACCCAAGACAAAAGAAAAAACAGGTTTTTAAGCCTGTTTCTTCCATACATAATATTCATCATAAGTCATAACCGCCCAACCACCGCAGACCTTTGCGATGGTTTCGTCAGAACGCTTGTTTTCTTGCGCTTCCTTTTTAGTATCATAGATTATCATTAGCTATTCCCCCTTTTCTTTTCATTTTTGAGAATCAGGTATACAATATACCCAAACACAACAGCGGACAATAGACCGCAACCAAAACCCCGTAGGAATGTATAAAAAATAATTTTGTCCATTATTCCGCATCTCCCTTCTTGTGCTTTCTTTTTCTGGAATAACTCCCTTTTCCCTTTTTAGATTTAACATAAAAGCCTCTGCGCTTAAACTGTAAATATTCTTGCAATTCTTCTTTAGATTTTTTCAATCCTTTTTTCATTTTTTCACATCCTTTCTATAATTTATTATAGCATAAGACTTTATTTTGTCAACATCTTTTTTTTCAATTTTTAGAAAACTATTTTTTAATTTAATTTTAATTTTACAAAACATTGTCTCTAAAGCAAAATAAAAAAGCGAGAATTAATCTCGCTTTTTAAGCATTGGCTCAACCTGCTCCGCAGAAAAGAAACAAGAATTTTTCATGAACATCTTCCCACTTGTCTTTTCTTCTCCGTCTTCGGCTTCGCTTTTGACTTCGCCATATTTCCAAATGGGGAACTTAGCAATAGCCTTTTCGCCTCGCTTGACCTTAAAGCCTTTTACCTTCCATGCTTGAAAAGTGTGAATGGCAATAGGCTCTTCGACTACATGAACACCGCCATTTTCTAAAGGTACTTCAATTTTTCTTCCCGTGCTGGGAATTTTACCCTCACGCAGAAGATTCATGCGCTCACTCCAAATGATGTCCACATTTTTCATTTTCAAATTCCCCCTTGTTTTATTTTCTATTGTGATTATATCACAAATTTTTGAAAAGTCAAGCACAATTTTTCAATTTTTTATAAAACTTTCAAACTTTGGCGAACTTGTATCAACATTGCACAAAAAATCCTTAATATTTATTGCGTTTTTAACCGCAGAATCCATTTTTACCCTTTACCCATATACTTATATACCTAAAAGTAAAAATCGATTTTAGAGTCAAAAACTCTAATAAAATGAATGATTTTCGATTTTGATTTTCTAAGTGAAAATTGGCTGGCTAAATTTCGATTTCGATTTTTTGCAAAACTTTAAAAAATTTTTATTGACAAATAAAAAATTTATGGTACAATTATATTAGAATAAAACGAAAGGAAGTGTCAAGTAATATGTTAATTATCAACACAAGAAAAGATACTTATCACAAAGAAGAAGCCGCACTAAGCAGTATAACGGTTGGAGAATTGATTAATTTTTTGCGTCAATTCGACGATGACGAAGCAATCGTTTTATCTTTTAATAACGGCTATACCTACGGGAGATTGTCTGAATATCGTATTGAACAAATTGAAGAAGAGGAGGAGGATGATATTGAATGAATAAACTTGTCTGGTGGGTGGTTGATGATTCAACTACAAAATGTGGACTTATCGACGAAGAAAAGCTGTCAGCAGAAACTACTGAAGAAGCCATACATGAGGCCACCATCAAATGGGAAAAAATGTCTGCATATGACCAAAACAGATGTGATAAATTTTACATTGCACAGGCTCCAGAAGATGATGGTATGCCTGATTATGATAATATGATAAATATATGGATGATTAAAATAAGGATTCGGAATTAGAATCCTTATTTTTTTATATTTATAGTTATATTTTTCTAAAACTATGGGTTATGGTAATAGTAATAGTTTTTTGCAAAATCATTAATAACATTTAATATCATTATATTTTTATAAAATTTAATTCTGTATATAATTATATTTTAGTGGGGAAAAATTTTTTCGTTATAATGTTCTTGTGTATAAGGACAAAAAATTGTTTTTTCAGGTTTTGTAAAACTATCTGCTGATGGATTTTAGTTTTGCAAAATAATCAATTATGCATGAATAAGCAGTCTAAATATTCATGAATAATTTTTCAAAATTATAACAAAAAGGAAAATATATTTTTGTAAAACTAAATTTATATTTGAAACTTAGTTTTATAAAATTGAAAACAGATAAGAAAAAATTATTGAGGCATTTTGCCTCAATAATTTAAATGCCGCATTTCGTGGGCTTTTGCTTTTTGCAATACTTCAGCAGGAACAGACCTTCCGTATCTTAAAAGCTGGGAGGGCCGAGCTATAAGCTTTGTAACCAACCTACCGCTCCATTGATTGTAAACGATAATAATAGCATTATCGGTTATAACATGAATTTCTGGGCCGTTTGGATGCCCTCTATCTACGTTGACCCGAAACAATTCTTTCCCGTCCCCTCCGAGGCTTTTGATGATAGCCTCACGAAATGACCGATCCATTGCGTAATGTTTTGATTTCATGTTTATTTCTCCTTTCTGTATTCTAATTTCATTATATCACTTTTTAATTTTTTGTCAACAATTATTTTTCCATTTTTTATAAAACTATTTTCTCCTTTGTGATGGCAAAATTTTATAAAACTATGAAGTCACACTAAACTAAAATAGTTTTATAGAATTATAAATAACACATAAAATAAAAAAGAGAGGATTTAATCCTCTCTTTTCATTATTTCCTCAAATGACTCATAGCCGAGCCATTCGGCTATAACGTCATCATCGAACCAAAAAATGTCGTTGACCTTTGTTTCCGAAAGACCTTCCGGATACAAGTCCTCCAGTATGGAGAACACTTCTTCAATTTCATCATTTGTCAGATAATCGGCTGTGACCTTTCCTCCAAACCAGAACTCAAAATCATATACCGAATTAACCTCTTTATAAACCTTCATTGAAATTCTCCTTTCAATTTGTTTTTGTAATTCCATTATAACAGGTTATTTTGTTTTGTCAACATCTTTTTTTCAAATTTTTGTAAAACTATATTGCCGCAAGATAACGCCAATAATTTTATAAAACCAAATGCCTTTAGTAAAGCAAAATAGTTTTATAAAAATACTAAAAATAAATATTGACAATTAAATTATAGATGTTATAATGATATCATAAATCAACAAGGAGGAAATCAAATAATGAAGATTTTCAAGACAGTATGCATTGACGATAGAACCAAGATGGAGCTTGTCGCTTCTGATTGTAGTTACAATGCGGCTTGCTTTTATATCATGAACAGAAACTATGAGCCTACCGAAATCAAAAGCGACTTTCGGAATAATCGGACTTTGATTGTTACGAAAACAAGAGTTTTCCTTTATGATGAGCCTCGGGGCTTGCTGTTAGGAAACTAAAGAAAGGGATTTTCCCTTTCTTTTTTTATTGGCATCTTGATTTAGTTTTATAAAAGCATTAAAATATTTTTATAAAACTTTGTCGCAATTCTATGCACATTTTTAGTTTTATAAAAATATAACAACACACCAAAATAAAAAAAGAGGGATTAATCCCTCTTTTCCATCCAGCTTGTGATTCCCTCCGAGGACATCTGGACAAAAGTTACTCTATCCAGAAATCCATCGGGTACAGGAACCCCGGTAAAGAACCTGTTAAACAGCTCCATTTCTTTTGCCGCCTCTCTGGCGACGATGCCGTTATACTCGTCAGCTCCCCAGCCAACCATAATATAATCGGCGCTTGCGAAATTCTGAATGTTAATGTTTGTCATTGTTCATGACCTCCTTTTTTGATTGTAACCACATTATACCACAATTTTCAAAAAAGTCAACAAGTTTTTTCTCAGTTTTTGCAAAACTATTTTGGGATATAATAAATATTTTTATAAAACTAAAATACAATTTTGGATTTCGATTTTATAATTGGTTTTAGAAAACCTATTTTTCGATTTTGATTTTTTATTTCAAAATTATATTTTGAAAAACGATTTTCAATTTTGATTTTATCATATACTGTATTTTGTAAAACTATTTAACATCAGCAAGGCAAAAAATAGTTTTATAGAAATTGAAAAAATAAGTGTTGACTTTTGCGGAAAAACTATTATAATGCAGATAGAATAAAAAATAAAGGAGGCCAAAACATGGCTAAGATTTGGACGCGGGAAGAAATTGCTAATCTGATTGACAGCAGCGACAAAATGGTTGCTCGGTCTGTCTATCAGCTTTGGCAGCGGCAGACTATCACAGAACAAGTCGCGCAGGAAACCAGTGCTAAAAACGGCATAGGGTTCAACGGTGTAGACGCACCGTTCCTTTCCTCCTGTGCTGAGTTTTACCAGCGTACGGGCTTCTTGACGCAGAGGCAGATTGCCTCTTGCAGACGGAAGATTAGGAAGTATTCGGGCCAGCTCGTTAAAATTGCCAACGGCGAGATTTAAGGGATGTTTTACATCCCTTATTTTTTTATGCCTGATTATGTTTATTTTTGTAAAACTAAATACGCAAAAAATACTTTCATAAAACTATTCCATTCTATTTTATTTAACATTATTATTTGTATTTAGTTTTGCAAAAGTTAAAGGTAAATAAAAAAGTTAAAACAGCTCAAAATTATTATAATATTTTTTACAAAACCAAAGTAAGCACAAGACGCAGATTAACAATTAATAATTTTACAAAACCAAGCAGTTTAAACCAAAATCGTTAATAAATATTAATTTTATAAAACAATAAATGTATAACGGTTATAGTATAATAATAATTAAATTAATTATTATTTATATATATTTATTATTTAATTTTGCAAAAATTAAATAATTATTTAGGGCAAATTTTATGCGGGAAATTTTATAAAACCATAATACCCACAGCACAGGATAAAGGGACAAAATTTTTATTTCAGTCGCCCTGAAATTGATTGCAGAATCCATGAAATTGCATGAGGGATGAAATGGTAACAAGTTACCAGTTAGCAGAAGCTAACCAAAATGAATAATTATGCAAGAAAATGAATAAATATTCAGAGTGAATATTTAGTTTTGGAAAACATTTATTCATGCCTGATTCACTATATTATAATAGTGTTGAAGCTGTCTATTTTCCTATTCACTGAAAATGAAATAGTAACTTGTTACAATTTACTACAGTATGAAATAGTAACTTGTTACCTATTGCATCAGGGAAAATAGGTAACATATTACAATTTACTATTGCATGAAATATGAAAGTGTTTGCATCTGGCGAAGCCAATTACAGAAAACATGAAATTGTAACATAGTTACCTATTAATTGGTAACAAGTTACTGTTTACTATTTCATGAAAACTCAAAATGTTTTGTAAAACTAAAAATTGCAGATAGCATGAAATTTATGCTTTCATGAAATAGTAAATTGCAGAATATATGAAATTACTATTACATGAAACAAGAAAATTGCATGAAGAAAGAAACAAAAAAGCTGTTTCTGTCTTTGAAAGAAAAATGTACAATATTACAAAAAAAATCCATAGGAAAACGCCAAAAACAAAAGAAAATGGTACGATTTGAAGCAAAAACAATAGAAAACGAAAACAATGATTACAAGCTGTCTCTGGTGGGAAAATGTACGATTAGAGGCATAAAAACGGCACGAAAACGGCGTTATAGTCTGTTTACGATACAATATCCCATTTTTCCAGACCGCAATAGCAATTATCCAAAAAATGGTACTGTGCGGGCAGGAAAGGCGGCAGGAAACAGCGGAAGCATGAAAAAAGCGATACAAACAGAGAAAAAACCGCACAGCTTGCAGAAAATCCCGTTGCTTGCCGTGTGATGGATTTTCGGGAAGGGGGGAATATAATTATATGGCAGAAAATACGGCCCATCTGGCGGCAAATAACGGCTTCTCATGGGGCGGTGTATCAGGCGAAAAAAGACGGAAAAAAAGAGGGACCGTAGTCCCTCTTTTCCTGCTTTCCTTGAATCAGCGCCCCGCTGCTTCTCTGAATTTTTTGACCATCTTTTGACCCGCCTGCCGTGCCTTGTTGCGCTTCTCTGCTTCCGTGTACTGAGTCGAGGCAATGTAGTCATATGCCCAGAGAAGAAGCTCCGTCAGGGCCTTGCAAAGCATGATGGCCTTTCCGTATTGGGCGGCGTCCGCAAAGTACAAGATTCGCCATTCGATAGTGCAATCAGAGGAGGAGGCAAGATTGCAGAAGCCGTATCTTGCCGAGTGCTCCCGCTCCATCGGTTCCCATTCCTGCACACCGCCAGCATAGATGCGGCCCCTATAGGTCGCACGGCGAATCGTATCCGCCCAGTCGCTGGATAGCTCCCGACCAAACACCGCCGCACACTGGTCAGGATGGTAGTCCAGATATTCGCCGAGAGGCCCGAGCAATTCGTCTCTGTACCGCCAGAGGCCGTCCAGAACCGTGCTGTCTATCTGATACACTTCACCCGTCAGATGGTTGAAGCACTCTTCCCGGCCTATATGCATATGACAACCGCAATGATGGTCAATTCTGATATCGGCGCTGTCAAGCATGGCCTGAACCGACTTCGTATACTTCACCAAGCCCCCGAAGCCGCGATAGATAGGTGACTTGTATTCCCTCCAGACCGTGCAATCGCTGGTAGGAATGTATCCGTGAGACAGAAGCTCCGCCTGTCCCGTGCAGTTAGCTCCCATGGTTTCAAGCTCGATAGAGGCCGTCCAGCGGCCCTTCTTCCAGCTTCCCTCGGTCCGTGTATTTCTGGCCGAGTACGGATACTCAAGCTCCGTACAGTCAGCGCAGATATACGCAACCGCGCCACCGCGATTAATCGCCGTGACTTCATACGCCAATCTTTCCCGTACAGCCTCCGCAGCATTGCCAAGGTACTTGTTGCAACATACGCACCGTGTGTCTCTTGCCATTTTTCAAATCCTCCTATTTCAATTAGTATTCGTCCGCTTCCCGAACGTCCCGCAGGATATCCGAGAGGCCGTACTCGTCGAGGCGACCGAATTCCTGCTCCCGCAGGCCGTCCAGCTCCTCCCATCTGTACCACTCTTCCGAGTAGCCGCCCCGCAGGCCGCAGCCTGTGGTTTCGATGGCCTGACTATTGCAGGCCCTCTGAAAGTTTGTTTGGTAGATTTTCATGGTTAGTGCAACTTCCTTTCTTTATTAGATTAAGTATAGTATAGCATTTGTAACATTTGCCCAAATATTACAGTGGTTTAGTTATACACAATTACCAACCGAAAAGTAAAATTGCACAACTAAATTTCATTTTAATATACAAAATGGACAACAGTTTTTCGTCAAAGTATACAAAAGTTTCATGAAATCAGTAATAAGTTAGCGCGGCCTAACTCACGGGCTTTGTCAAGATAGTTTTACAAAAAAATATATACAAAAAATAATATAGGTTTTTGTACAAAATGCCAGGGTTATCAGTGTCAGTGAAACTAACATAGATAAGTAACATGATGACATATATGTGTATGTTTATGTGTATAAGTGTGTATAGTTTTATAAAAATACTTATAGTAATATATGTACAATGGTTCTGTAAAACTAAAGGGAAATAGGGGAAAAGTTAGTTTTTTAGAACTATATTGGGGAAAAAGTGAGGATGTGGGTAGAATAGTTTTACAAAAGTAAATGAATGAATATAAGGAATATACATGATTTTATAAAATTATAAGTATAGGAATGAATATAATGAATGGAAAAAATGGGAAAATTGGACTGAAAAAGGGGGAAAAGTGGGGGAAAGTGTGGGTTTTTGTGGTGAGATTGTATCGGTTGTGGGGTGTGTTGCAGTGTATATGCAAAACGCTATGCACCATAATGCGCGATGTATGACCGCCTATTTTTATACAATAGTTTTGCAAAATTTTGAAAACCCAGTAATCAAGTAGGCTTTGTTTACTATTCACTATATAACAACTGTTATTTTGTGCGTAACGACGAAAAAGGTAATGGGGTTACGTTTTGGATGGGATTTCAGGGGGCGCGAAATTTGGGTCTTAGTTACACAACACCACACCACCATAACAACTTATGCTACGCTACGCTACGCCACAACATATAGTGTCAAATACTATAGCTTATACTACGCCATAATACTATAAATTTACCTACTACTACCATCCATTATATTTACCTACTACTATTATATATAATATTAAATATAATAATAATATACTATAATATTATTAAATATAATAACATAGTTTTATAAAACTATGTATAAGGATTATAAAATAGTTTTATAAAACTACTAATTTATAAGGAAAAATTCAATAGTAGTTAAGTTACCTAATGGTGGGAAGTAAGAAAAAATTTTTGACACCTCTTTTGGCATATATAATATAAGTATCATATATATGAAAAAACAGGTGTCAAAACTGCTTCGCAGAAGTTATTTCTGCGAAATAACTATCTTTGCCAACAAAATCTAAGGAGGTCAAAAATGGAAATATTAACTTATAAAGAATTATGTGAAAAATTAAATTTAGAAAGGAAAACACAAAAAGCCAGAGAATTACAAATAGAAAAATTAAAAGAACAATATGAAATAGAAAAAATACCAAATGAAAGAGGAAAATATATATTATATAGGGAATTATCTGAAGAAGAAAAACAATATATTCAAGATAGTAAAAATTATACTAAATACATTACTAATTTATTATTAAACTTGTTTGCCCAAAATAAAGAGGCCACTTGTACATTTACTTATAGAGAATTAAGAGAAAAAACTGGAATGGTAAATGATGTATATTTTCCTGTGAAATATAAAAAACAAGAAATTATTATTAATGTGCCGTCTTATTATACTGGTAACGCTACAGAAACTAAAACTGAATGGATAGGCATTTCTGATAAAATGGATGAAGCCATTTTAACTTATGCCATTGAAAAACTAAAAAAGATAGGATTGATTGAATACTATCATAATTATAAATTTTATAAAATAGAAAAAATTAAAGAAGAGGAAGAAGAAGAACAAAACATCTATTATCCCCCACATATTTTAACAGAAGAAGAATTAAGTGAATTTCTGCAAATACAAGCCGAAACATTAAAACAATTGGGCCTAAAGAATAAACAACAATTACACTTTTGTTCTGAAGGTCAAAAAGCCAAATATTATGGGGTCATGAATAATTTTGTAAAATCAAAAGGCTATACTAATTATGCCAGAGCCATTACTATTATTAAACCCAAGGAATTATATAAGGTAGCTGGATATTATGCCGAAAGATTCAATAGTCTACAAGTACAAAAATACTTAAAATCTAAAAGATTCAAAACTATTCCACCTTTTATACATGAAATTTTAATTAAACAATTAATAAAAAAGAAAGAGGGAGTATTATGAAATTAAATGTAAAATTAAGTTGGGCAGAACTGTGTTTAGAATTAGGACATGAAGATTGGTGTAAAATTAAATCAACTAACAGCCGGGAATCCAGACTAAAGAAAATGCAAAGAGAAGCCACTATAGAACACATTGTTGTATCAGAATTTTATAAAAAAGGTATTTATAAACAAGGATATTATATTATTGTTGATACAGAACCTTTATATGATACGCCCTATTTTCGCCATGAATTAATTCAACCAAATCAAAGATATGGTAGATTAACAACCATTAGATGTTATAAAGATAATCGAAAGAAATGGATGTGGGAATGCCAATGCGATTGTGGTAATATAACAACTATTGAAGCATTCCAATTGCTTTCTGGTACTACACAATCTTGTGGTTGCTTACAAAGAGAAAGAAGTTGGGGACACCATAAACGTAAAAAAAGTAAAGAAGTTAAAGAACACAAAAAACCAACCCCCACTTTTGAAGAAAATCCAGAATTATTTATTAAACAACAAAGACAAGCTATGACACCTGCCCTAAGATATTACATCCTTAAACGCGACAACTTTCATTGTCAATATTGTGGCAGGGGCATAGAAGATGGCGTTAAATTAAATGTTGACCATATTATTCCTGTTAGTAAAGGCGGTAAAACAGAAGAAGATAATTTACAAACCTTGTGTTGGGAATGTAACATAGGTAAAGGTTCTGATATATAAAAAAAGAGAGACAATTTCTTGCCTCTCTTTAAGTTCTTATTTATTTTTAACTGCTGTAGGGATTGGGTAGCCACCATGTCCAAACGCTACCGCCAGAATACTTATTTCTAAAATAATTGTGGCTACCATCCCCATAGTGCCAACAATAACCTGCTTCAAGAACAATGCCAGCTTGACTTCTTGTGTATCCTTGGGACAAAAGTTTATTTCTATAAATTACATCTCTGGCTAAAGCTGTCAAATCTCTACCATAGTCATCATAAGTGGGGAAACTGGAAGAGTATTCAAATTGGCCCGGATATGTAAGAATTGACCATAGGTTATTTCCTGTTCCAAGTCCTCCTGCATAATATCTGTTATATACTTCCTGCACAATAGCCGCTTGTTCCTTTTGACTATAAATGCCTCTTGCCGCCCCATAAATAGTTTTGGCAAATGCTACTGCTAAAGCTTCTGTATTATAATCATAAGTGACGCTATAAGGAAGTACGCCATTAAATAAATTAACACTTTGTTCTTCAGTAGGGGGCTTATAGTAAGTATTATATTCTTCAGCCCAAATGCGTTGACATTCAACAATAATAGGATTTGTTTCAGGAAGCCCCATATCTCTTGCCATTTCTGCAATTTCATGGGCTTGATTCTGTCTATCTGTCCAAGCAAAAGATGACATAGTAATAATTGTTCCAACAATTAGTAGACATAAAATAATATTAATAAACTTGGTATTTCGCATAATTCTCCTTTATTCTTCTTCTTCGATTTCTTCAGGGTTCGCGCTTTTATAACGCCAATGGCTTACACCATATAACCAATCGGTTTCACTTTCACACACAAACTCTCTATCTTCTTCACACCAATAGACATGACCAATAAGCTGTCTGCCTCTGGCAAAACCAATGACTTCTTCTGTTTTTTCAGGAAGGTCTGAAATGGTTTTAATAATATGCCAATCATTAGTAGGCGACCATCCTACTGAAACTTCCCCAGTAACGGTGTTGGTTAAAACTTGTACCATACAATCTGTATAAACTTCTTCTTTGTCGAAAAAATTAGTTTCAATTACTTCCATGTTTTCCCTCCTGTTCAAAAAGACAAGCCAAGCCTAAATATTTAGCATATTCATATTCTAATCTTGCACCTTTACTGTTTTTCCAACCTTTAAGAAATAGTACAATATCGCAACATTCCATAGCGGCAAAACCAATTTTCATATAATCTACATCGCTGAAACCTTCTCTAAGGTCGGCAGGATTAAATATTGCAGGATTGTCGCAAATTGCTTTGGCCCATTGCACACCACGCTCAAAATCTTCTTTGTAATTAGGATTATTGGTGATTGCTCCAGAAATAAATATTTTCATATTAATCGTCCTTTGTCTTTCTGAATTGTCTCAAGCGTTCAGAAGCCAGTTGCTTTTGTTTGTCTGACACTCTTCTTTTGGGTTTAGGAAATTTAATCCATTCTGAAGGAAATTGCATATATACACTACCATCTGTATTTTCTACAAGCTTTACTTCTTCAGGAAATTTTTCAGCCAACTTTTTTGCTTGGGTTGTGAATCTTCTTATGGAACTACTTAAAGAAGCAATTCCTCCTTCGATGTAATTAATGGCGAATTCTCTGTCGCCAGACTCATTCATTTTGTTCTTCCTCCTTTAGTTCTACAACTGTCATTAGACAATAGTTAGCCATATCCATTAGCGTGTCTATAATACTTTCGTTTTTTACTAATCTTTCTTCAGCAGGTTTTGTCGCCAAATTGCAAAGGCGATGATATTTGTCGCCAATTCTGGTTACGGCAGATAAAATGCCTAAAGATTGAAAGATTCTACTAAAACTATCTCCATAGTCATGATTTTTCTTTACATAGGTTTCGTGTAATTCTGTTGTCAGTAGCTTGTGGTAAGCAGATTTTTCCACAGTCATTCCTCCTTGCTTGCTTATTATAACACAGTTTCTTGCTTTTGTCAAGAAAAAAAATGAATTTTTGCCATTTAATAAAATTAAGTTTATAATATCATTTATTCACTACGTTCATAAATAATATTATAAACTTAATTTTATATATAATATTATATTATTTATTTTTATAAAATTAAATCTTATATATATTATATTTTTAAATAATAATATAAAAATATATATAATATAATATATATAATATAATAATATATATAATATATTATATATATTATATACTATAATATAATATAAGAATTATTTTTATAAAACAATAAATTACTTATTTTTTTATATATAATATAATATATATTATTATATTATTATTTTATAAAATATTAAAATTATATATATTATACAAAAAAATACTTGACATTTTGGTTAAAATGTGGTATAATACAATCGCGGGAGGTGAAAAGGTGAAATGGTATGAATTTGCATATAATGCACCATACCACCAAATGACAATGCAAGAAAAATTACGTTATGAAGATGGAGATGATTCTTTATATGAAGAATTTTATGATATTAAATGGCGAAGTTTTGAGCAGGAGGAAATCGAGTGGAATTCGATTACGGCGTTAGAATTAAAAATTTAGAGGCCGGGGCATTATATGAAAACAATATTGGTGTAAGAGAATCTTTTCGTTATACTAACGCCATGTTTAATAATAGTTTATTTCTTGACTATCTTTTAGACAATGGGCTAAAGATTTGGAAAGGCACAATGACCAGAGACATAATTGGTATAGATTTTGAATGTGGTTCTCGTTCTTATGAAGAAGAAATTAAGCATTTACAAGAAATTAAAGAAAATTATGAAGCCTTGGGTATTCAATCTTCTGTAGATAAGTTAAATAATTTAATTCAATTCGCCCATGAAAATAAAGATAAATATGTAAAAAAGACAAAAGAAGAAATCAGAGAAATTTTTTATAATGATGGCGTTAGTGTTACTTATGTTACAAAAAAGAAAAATGGCGAAGTAAGAAAAAAAGAAACGATTCATTACAAAATGTTATTCAGGTCTACAGGAAAAGCCAAAAAAGGTTCGTGTGTTTTTATTAGAGATAGACTATATAAACGGGCTATTAATTTTTTAAGAATGGGAATTCGATTGCCTTATGCTAACGCACCTATAGTAGAAGTTTCTGCTTATGCACCTTTAGTAGCCAGTTCAATTATTAATAGAATTAAAATTATACCCGAAAATATTTTAATTATCAAAGATGTTGATTCTTTCTTTGAAACAAATGTAGTTAGTGTTGAAATAGATGAAAATAAGCATTGCATAGCTAAAAGATTAAATGATTATAAATTAAAAAACACGTTGTTCGATGGACAGGCTTTGTTAGATTCTTCTATATTCCCTTCTTGGGGAAATGGGTATGTGCTTTTAAGACAGCACTTTTGCAAGATGGCGGCGTTTAGTGCTAACATACAACAATTTTTTCGTGACTATTTTGGCGAAGATTATGAAGACGCAAGAGTGCAAGATATGTTTGGCAATTGGCATTATGCCCGTGATATACAGTTGATTACTACTGACAATGCTTGTAAATGGATTAAATTTAATGTCACATTTGACCAATGGTGTCAAAAAGTGCATGATAATCATTGCAACTTTGGTGTAGTAAAAACTGCCCATAAAAGTAAACTTGGCGAAGTACAACGAATGAGTTATCAAATGGTTAATGCTTTAGATGTAAATATCATGGATGATGTTATGGCTACAAGCGTTAAATATATTTTGGAATTAAAACAAAATGACGAAGTGTTCTTAGATTATTTAGAAAGAAATATTAATTTTTCTAATGATTATGATGTTTTAATTGCTTTGGTAAAACAAAATAAAAATTTTATTAATTCTGAATATTTTCGTCAAAGAAGAAAGGCTATTATAGCCGCCTATACTTTGAATTTTAGGTCTGGTCATGTAAATCAAAATGGCGATAATTTAGTGATAGCTGGTTCTCCATATGCCATGTTGATGGCGAGTGTTGGATTAAATCCAGAAGAAGACCCAACTTTTAGAACAGAAGAAGATGCTATTCAATGTTTTACAAAACGGTTTGCCTTTGGTGAACATTTAGCAGAATTTAGGAATCCTTTCAACGCTAAAGAAAATATGGGGCATTTACATAATGTATATCATTCTTTTTTAGACAAATATTTTAATTTAGGGGAACAATGTATAGCTGTGAATTTGGTGCATACTGATTTTCAGAGTCGTAATAACGGTTCCGACCAAGATTCGGACACTATATATTGTACTAATCAAACTCAAATAGTTGGTTATGCTAAATATTGTTACTTAAATTATCCAACAATTGAAAATAACATTCCTAAAGAAAAGCAAGTATATAGAAACATTTCTTTGGAATATGCAAGAATGGATAATAATTTAGCCCATTCGCAGTTGGCTATAGGGGAAAGTAGTAATTTAGCACAGTTAGCTTTAACCTATACTTATAATTTTCCCAAAGAACAAAAGTATGAAGATTATGTTTGTATTTTGTCCGTGCTTGCTCAAGCGGCGATTGATAATAGTAAACGTAAATATGATATAGATATTAATGCAGAAATCAAAAGAATTAAAACTGATATGAAAGTTAAGAAGCATGGCTATCCTGCTTTTTGGCTAACTGTTCGTAGGGATTTCCCTGCAAGAAGAATTAATCATAAATTAGATTGCCCAATGAATAGATTAAACAAAGTAAGGTTAGAAAAATATCATTCTCCTATACCTACGATTCCTATGGATGTTTTCTTTAAGCCCTATAGATTAAAAGATGATAGGAGAAAATGCGCTAAAGTTGAGGCCATGATACAAAAATATCAATTAAATCTTTTTAACGAAAGAAAAGAGGGCGAGGGGTATTTATTACTTAGGGAAGATTTCGACAATTTGGTTGAAGATATTAGGCAGTTATATTTTTCGCAAAACTATCTTGGGTTGGTCAGTTGGATAATTGATAGGACATTTTGTATCAGTCCTTATGCCAAGGCTTGTGCCATGAAAAATGATGGTGAAAACCTTACAAATTTGGACAAGAATAGGTCGATTTTGCTTAAAATTTTGTACAAGGTTTCTAAAAATGCAGTTTTGACGGTGTTTTCAAAAGGCATAAAATAATCGCTGTAATGCCCTATTTATAAGGGTTTTTTGAAGGTTGATGCTTTTGAAAATTTTGTGGAAAAAATGGTCGAGTTAAGTTACCTAATGGAAGGAAAATAGGTGAAGGAAAAAATGGTGAATTTTGATGGTTAGAAAACCCAGAATTACTGAAAAAGAAGTCTATGAAGAATTGGCAAAAAGGGTCAATGCTCCTAAAGAATTGATGCAGAAAGTTTTTCGCGCTTATCAAAAAATGATATATCAATGTGCCGTTGAACAAGTGGAAATTGCTTTTGGCAGTATGGGTTGTTTTAAGACTTTTATTAAGCCCCCCAGAGAACATATTGAATGGAATAGCTGGGGTTTTAATGGGGAAAAAATTGTGTTTTATTTAGACCAAGCAGATGGTTATGTTAAACCTTACTTTAGATTTTACCCCAATGTGTGGAAAGAAGCAAAAGAAATATTGGCTGTGCCTTATGGCTCTATGCCAGCTTTGCCCGGATGCAAAGAATTCCACCCTGTTTCTGACAAGTACATAGATTATCGTGAATATAAGAAAAATAAAAACAATAAAGAAGATTTAGACGAATTAGAAGAAATGGAATTGGAAGAGAATGAGTAATGTATATTAAACCTGAAACGGCTGAGTTTTATAAGTTATGTGCAAAGCTGGGTATGGGAAATGTAACTACTGTCAAAAAGTGGTGGAAGACTATTTACGAAGTAATTATTCGTGAATTATATATTAACGGGTCTGTTTATGTTCCACTTTTGGGGCATTTTCGTTTAAAACATGAAGCAGCTTCCATACAGAAGCAAGTTGATAAAGATGGTATAGTGCATTGGTATGATGTTTCTGAAAGGGATAGACCACGCTTTTACCCGGAAGATGATTTTATTAATGATGTGAATATGCGTGGTGTTACAAAGAGTTATAGACTTAGGGTAAGATTAAATAAACGCACACAACGTGACAAAGAACGTGATGCAAGATTTAAGGAAATTGAAGGCAAATATGAAGAAGTAGTGGAAAAAAACGTGTTAAAACAATTAGAAGACGAAGACCGTTTTGCGAAATTGATTAAAGAAAAACGAAAATATTATGAGGAAAGTTTGGAAAAGGAATTAATGGAAGAAAATGAAACGTAATCTAAATGAAAATTTTATAGATTATTGTCGAAGATTAACTGAGGCCGCCACAAATAAAGAAATATCTTATGGTGAGTGGGCCAAGGGCTTAGCTGATGATAATATTTATAACGATGAATCCCTAAGACGGGCTTGTGTTATTTTTAATTTATTTTTACAAAAGTTATCTAAAGAAGAAATTGAAAATGTAACAGATGAGCAAGTTTTGGACAGAATTCAATTACAAAAAGAAGAGTTAATAAAAGAGCGAAAAAAATTACAATCTGAAAATATTTTTTATCAAGAAAATTTACGTTCTATTGCCCGAAACGAATTATTTAATGAAAAAATTGTTGAGGCTATAGAAAAGTTAGAACCCATCAAACAAAATTTTCAAACTTTAACTTCTTGGACTACAAAAGATGAAGAAAATAGTGTAGGTATGGTATTTATTGCAGATGCCCACTATGGTAGTGAAATTGAATTGAAGTCTTTATTTAATGAAGTGGTTAATGTATATAATCCTTCTGTGTTTAAGGCGAGAATGAATCTATTGGCAAGAAATATTATTAATGATTATGACAAATTTTGTTATAAGTGTTTAATTGTGTGCGACTTGGGGGATTGTGTCGAAAATATTTTGCGAATATCAAGTTTACGCAAGGTTCACAATAGTGTAATTGATTCGGTCATTGAATATGCTGAATTTATGTCGCAATGGTTGTTGGATTTACAACAATCGTTAGATATTCCTGTACAATATGAACTTTGTGGGGGCAATCATGACATTTGTAGAATATTAACTTCTAAGCCAGACTTTCCCGAAGAAAATTTAGCGAAGATAGTGACAGAATTTGTTAAGTTAAGATTAAAGGATATTTCTGCGATTGAAGTTAAAGATTATAGTGAATATCAGTTTGAAAATATTTTTGGTGAAAATATTATGATGTATCATGGCGACAATTCTAAGTCTGAAAAGGAAGAAATGTCGTTTTGGGAAAATTATCATGATATACGAATTGATTTATTAATTTTGGCCCATAAACATTCTAAGAATGAACAGGGAATTGGTTACGGGTGCTTTGGTGATAAGGAAGTCATTCATGTCCCTTCTTTGGTGGGGGCAGACCAGTTTTCTAAAAAGATTAGACGGATTTCAAGAGCCGGGGCTAAATTTATTTTATTGGAAGAAGATAAAGGCAAAACTTTTGAAAAAACATATTATTTGAATTAGTATGGTTTTATAAAAGGAAGATTTTATATGGGATATACAGGAGAAAGGGAATGTCCAATATGTCATAAAAAAAGACCAACAGCCATGTTTATTTCTGATTATAGAAAAAATGATGAATATTTGTTAATTTGCGAAAGATGTAGGGACGATATATTAGAAAAAGTTTCTAAGATGCATGGCTTGATGGCTGGTGTATGGACATTGTGTATGATGAACCATGTGCCGATGATAAAAAGCATTTGGAATCAAACTGTTAAAAATATGGTTGCTATGAGAAAAAATGAACCATTTGAAATTTATTATAGTACATTAAAAGAAGTGTATGGTAAATATTCTGGCGTATGGGAAAGCGACTTATGCTTTTCTTTACCCTCCCCAGAAGAAGAAGAGGAAACCGTTGATGATAATGGATTTGATTTGAAGCTAACTATGGAAGAATTACAACAAGCCATCAAGATTTGGGGTAAATTTGTTAACGAAAATGGCGAAATAGACCATAACGCCTATAGCTTTTTAATTGAAAGATATAATCAATATACAGAAAGTGTTGAAGGATTAACAGATGCTATGGCTATGCAATTTAGGAATTTATGCAAAGCTGAATGGCAAAAAATTAAAGCTGATGAATCCGGGGACATTACTGAAATTGATAGAGCGCAAAAATTGGTTGACAGATTATTAAGCGCATTAAAACTTGATGATTTTGCTGTGGAAAAAAGTGATATAGATAGATTTATTGATAGATTGATTTGGAGAATAGAAGAAACAGAACCTGCTGAGATAGAAGACGAAAAACAATATGTAGATATAGCAGGTCATGAAAGAACTTACAATGCCGTTATGCGTTCTTTAAGAAATATTGTGGCGAATTCCAAAGAATATCCAGAAGTGCCTACAGAGGAAATGTAATGCCTTTACAGTATAATATTAAAAATGGCATGAGGCGGCAATTTCTCCAAAAAAATTTAACTACTACTTCCACTTCTATACATAATACTACTGGCCTTTCTGACAGGCAGAAAGAAAATGTTAAGAAATGGACTGCGTATTATCGTAGAAATTATGATTTGTTTGCTGAAGAAGTTTTGGGAATTAAGTTATATGATATACAAAAAATGAAATTACATATGATGGGTGTTAGCGACACTTATTACGATATTTCTACTCGCGGCTCTGCTAAATCGTTTTTGGTTGGCATAGCCGCGATTTGTACATTTTGTTTATATCCATATTCTGAAATTGTTATTACTTCTTCTACTATTTCACAGGCTTCTAAGTTAGTTGAAAGAAAAATCAGAGATGAAATAATTAAAAAATTAAGCCCTTATTTGCTTTATTTATATAGCCATGAATATATTTTAATTTATAAGAGTGGAACTGAAAGTGGAGGCTATACTATTGAAAATAAATTAAATGGCTCTACTATTATTGTTTTGCCTTGCTTAGAATCAAGTCGTGGTGCAAGAGCGACAATGCTTGTCTTTGAAGAATCAAGATTATTAAAGAAAACAATTATTGATTCTGTATTTTTACCAATGCTTCATACAAGGCCAGCGAAATATTTGTTGAATAAGCAATATCAAAAGAAGCGATGGTTAAATCCAGAAAAAGGCAAAACCATTTCTATTACTTCTGCAAGATTTAGGTATGAAAGTTATTTTAAGGAGTTTAAAAATACTGTCGCTGGATATTATGTTTCTAAGCACGAAAGATATACGCCTTTTGCAGAAGATATATTTGCGGCTATTGAAGAAGGTAGTAGGACTTGGGCAGACTATAGAAAGAATAAGAAACAGATGTCTTCGGTTGATTTCAACTGTGAAATTTTAAATCAAGTTGTCGGTGAGTCAGAATATTCTTTCTTTGGTTATAAAGAGTTTAATGAAAATAGGATATTAAAGCAAGCCTTTGTTCCCCCAAAGCCCTTGGATTTATACATAGGAAGAGATTTGGGGAATGTTCCACCTGAAGATACTGAAATTAGAATGGTAGGCATTGACTATGCTTTTGCCAATACCACAAGTAGAAATAAGAATGATGCTACACAAATAATGTGTATGTCTTTACATTGGAAAAATCATCATTTTGAAAGACATATAGATTATATAGAAAGTCATGAAGCAAGTGACAGTATAGGTGCAAATAATAGGTGTAGGGAATTAGCGTGGGATTATTCTATGGGCGCGGAATTCTATGTGGTGTGCGATACTAAAAGCGGTGGCGAAACATTATTTAATAGAATGACTATGCCTTGGAAGAATCCTGAAAGAGAAGGTTTTTGGGATGAGCGTGGTTTTGGTATTGCGTCTAATTATCATTTTCATGTTGCCCCAGAAGCTAAGTTGGCTGATTTAAGAAATAGGACTGTTGATGGTGACGCTGTTTCTTGCGTTATCCCTATTTTTGGTACCGGCGAATTAAATAGTGCTTGTTGGGTGTCACTAAAGAAAAATTTAGAGATGAATAATGTTAAGTTTTTAATTTCTTCTGAAGCTAAACAAGAGGAATTAGAAGATACTGGCGTATATTATAGAATTACAAGTGAAGAATTGGCTGAAATTCTTTATCCACATATTATGACTGAAAATTTAATACAAGAAGCAGTTGGTTTAAGGTCTGAAATTCGTGAGAGTAAAATTAGATTACACGAAATGGGTACAAACACTAAGGACTTAATTGTTGTTTTATCTTATTTGAATTATATAGCCGATAAAATAGAAAATGAATATAACAAATATTTATATTCTATAGATACAGAAGCGGATTATGCTAATCTGCAATTAGTTTACTGAGAGGGGTGAATTATTTGCCGAAAGAATTAACAAGACAACAATTACAAGATGTAATTGATTTTTCTAATGGGATTCTTGCCGCCCAAGGATTTTATAGTCCGTGGATGGCGAATCAATTATTAAATCAATTAAATAATAATCCTAAAATGCCTAAGTTAGATTCTATTAAAGAATCTTTGGCTAATTATGAAAATGATTCAGCCCTCTTGCAATCTTATACAGAATTTATGCAACGGTGGGACATGATATTTTCAAGGGTGTTAAGAAGTTATAGTGATATTTTATCTTTTGATTTGCAAATCGTGCCACAAGGCGAATATACTGAAACAGAAATGCAAAGTTCAGAATTTGCAGAAGATAAAAAACGTATATATAAATTCTTAGACGCTTTTGATTATAAAAAAGAATTCCACAAAATGTGTATTGAAGTAATGCGTCATGAAACTGTGTTTACTTGGTTTAGAAAAACCAAATGGGGAAACAAGGGCATGAAAGGTACATTACAAATTCTGCCACAAAAGTATTGTTTATTAACGGGTTATTGGGAAAAAGGTTTGCTTTTTGATTTCGATATTTCTTATTTCTTGAATCCCGGTGTAGACATTGATGGGTTCGACCCTGTATTTAAGAAATATTATAAAGAAATGTTTATAGATAATGATTATACAGCCTATATCCCCACCAATCCTTTTAACAATAGAAATGGGACTTATGCGCTGTGGCATCAAACTTCTCCCACTGATGGGGCTTTTGCGTTTAAGTTCGACACAAGCAATTTTAATTCTACGCCATTTTTGGCCCCATACTTGAAAGATTGTTTTACTAATGATGAAATTGGTCAATTACAAAAAAATAAAGATATGATTAGTGCTTATGGTATTTTATCTGGCGAAATTAGGTTATTTGATAATGCTAAGTCTGGTACTATTCAGAATCAATTTGCTATTGACCCGAAAACATTGGGTAATTTTATGGGAATGGTGAAAAAGGGTTTAGAAAGCAATGTTCACGCAGTCGCTTTACCTTTGGAAAATTCGCATTTTTATCAGTATGTAGACAATAATCCGTCCATGTATTCTAATCATTTAAGTTCGTCAGTTGGCGTTGGTACTGGCTTATCAAGGGTTATTTATAGTTCTGATAGAATGAGTAATGCGGAAGTTCAATATGCTGTTGAAACCCAATATCATTTAATGAAACCTTTGTACTATCAGTTTGAATCTTTCTTGAATTATTTTGGGAATCAATTAACGAAGAAGTATAAATTTAGTTTTATTTTAGATGGTTGTTCTTATGAATTTGAAAAAGAAAAACGATTTGAACGATTACTGAAATTGGCAGACAAGGGTATAATTTTAGACCCTACCGCCTATGCTTTTGCTTTTAATATGAGACCACAAGAATTTGAAAGGTCGATAAAAAGCGCATTAAGTTCTAAATGGTACGCAAAGTTAGGTTTATTCCCAAATACTAATACGGCTTCTATGGGACAAGTGACTGGTAGACCACCTGTAGATGACGCTGAAATTAGTGATAGCGGAGAAATGAATAGAAATAATTAATTAGGAGAAAATAAAATGGTAATTAGGGGAACGCCCAAAGTGATGGAAGATTATTATTTGACAGATGAGGATATGGCGTTTCGACTTCAGCAAGCGGGTTTCAAACCTGTGTACATAGATGAAGATGCTGTTTATTTTAAGAAAAATAAAAAATTACAAAAATTTTTATTAAAATTTAATATAGTGATTGACTTATAAGGAAGGAGGCTTTCGGTGGATAGCGTAATTAAATTTGCTGTGGATGATATACAGATTATTGAAGCCGAAAATTATCCTGAAGATGAATTTGCGATAGCACGTTTAGGTTTTTTAAGTTCTGCCCCCAATTCGCATAAGTTGGATATTTCCAATGATGTTTTAATGCAATGCGCTTCTACGGTTCTTGGCAAATTTGTTGTTGCTGAATGGAATGAAATTGCAGAAGATTTTGGTGGGCATAGCACTAAAGAAGTAATTAAAGGTTATGTTCCTTTAGAGCAAGAAGTTGTTTTTGAAGAAATCGAAGATGGATATATTAGGGCTTATGTAGACGCTGTTATTTCTAAAGTTTATGCTTCTGATTTTTGTGAAGTTTTTGAAGATGACAATCATAGAAATGTTAGCGTAGAAATGATGGTGGTTTCAGAAAATGAAAACGCCACAGATGATATTGTCGAAAGTTTTAATATAGTAGGTATTACTGTTTTAGGAAAAACTATTAGACCAAGTAGCCCTGATGCTGATATCCAATTTGTTAGATTTGAAGAAAAAGCGTCTTCCTACTTCAAAGAACAAAGTTTTGAAAAACGGAGATTGTTAATGGCTGAAGAAAAGTATGTTAATCATCCTATTGATACATCTAAAGACGCTGTTTATGATGGCGAATGGGATGGAAATAAATCTAAGAAGGATTTAATTAAAGAACAAAAGTATAAGACCCTTGCTCCTAAAGCTTGTTTGCGTTTGGAAGACGGATGGGAAGATAGGGAAATTACTAAATTAGGTTATCCAGTCATGTGTTTGCACGAAGGAACTTGGGTTTATTCGCGTAGGGGATTGGCTTCTGCCCTTGCGTATGCTAAACAGCATGACGATAACGATATAGTTAACAAGGTCGAAGCATTGTATGAGAAACTTGGCCTTGACTCTGACGGGAAGGAGGAAAGCGCCGAAATGAGTGAAATTGAATTTGCCGCTGTTGACATTGGGGATATGTGGCGTAAGTTATATGCCATTATGCGTGATGAGCGACATTGGGAATATTCCATTGTTGGTATTTATGAGCAAGACAACAAAAAGTTTGCCATTCTTGTGGAAGAAGAGACTGGTGATAAATATCGTTTAGACTTTTCTTTAACAGAAGAGGGTATGACTGTTGCTGATGAATTAATTAAAGTGGAAATTGAATTTATTGAAACTGAAGATATTCGTAAGTTTGCAGAACCCGAAGAAATGAGTGAAGAGGTTAATGCAGAAGATGTGTGCGCTTCTTGTGGCAAGCCCATGTCTGAATGTGAGTGTGGGGAAGAAGAAGATAAGGAAGATTTTTCCGTCGAGGAACTTTCCACACGAATTGCTGAATTAGAGGCTGGTATTGCTGAACGCGATAATATTATCATGGAAAAAGACAAGGAATTAGAAACTCTGCGTTGTTATCGTGATGCAAGAATGTCTGAAGATAAGGCTAAAATGGTTGCTTCCGTATTAGATTCTCTGCAAGACTTTATGGATAAAGATGAAATGGAATCTTGCCGTGTTGAAGGCATGGCTTGCGAATTTAGTGAAATAGATATTTGGGCCAATAAAGTTAAGGCTTCCGTGGTAGACAAAGCCTTAAAGAAGGGCAAAAAGTCTGTTGAATTTACTCGTATTTCTGCCCCTGTTGACATTCAAGAAAATAAGTCTCAAAGTGTTTGGGACAGAATTAAATAATTTGAATAAAGGAGAAAATAAAGATTATGGCTTTTAATGCTTATGTGAATACTGGCCGTTGCATGGCTATGGATGTCGATGCACTGACCGCTACTGGCATCAATACTTCTACTGATATTCAGAATGGCTATTTTGTCACTCTGGGCGATTATCAGAATAGTACCGGTGCTATCAATGAATTTGTTTATAGTGTTACTTTAGCCGCTGCCTCTACTTTAGGTAACTGGCTGGTTCGTACCCCTGAAGTGGGTATTACTGTTGCCGAGCAAATGGAAGATGACCCCCGTTACTTTATTAACCATAAGGGCCAGCCTATCCAGTTAATTCGTCCCATGCCCGGTGTGGATGAAATTGAAGTTACTGTCGAGGCTCTTGACCAAGCCGCTGCTAAAGACGATTATTATACTCTGGTGGCTGGTAAGCTGACTAAGGGCAGTTCTACTACTTCTGCCACTTGCTTTAAGTGCCTTGGTACTCACACTATTAACTTTGGCGGTACTGATGTAACTACTTACATCTTCCGTTGCACCGCCAACTAATGCTATTTGTGGCATTATAAATACTACAAATAAAGGAGATAAAAATATGCTTTCTAATGAAGTTATCGCTTTTGCCGAGGGTCATACTGACCTGTATGAGGCTGCGGAGCGTTATTATCGTTTTGCTAATGAGCGCACTGGTGAAAACGCTGATAAGCTCACCAACGCTTTCTTTGCTGAAATTGAGCGTAAGTCTGGGGTTGCCCGTACTGGCTTAGACCCTATGGCTTGGGCTAACCATCCTTCCGTCCGTTGGG
>Ga0265301_10000219_pt1 | contig 91235 bp, 67 predicted proteins | sample AusTroGonzalo_MG_2_FD_193488 | JGI IMG/M metagenome (GOLD analysis project Ga0265301, IMG submission 193488) | Bovine rumen microbial communities from tropical cattle in Woodstock, Queensland, Australia - Gonzalo_04 | ecosystem: Host-associated > Mammals > Digestive system > Stomach > Rumen ... | reverse complement strand
AGGGATGATAGTCCGCTTCTTTGCGGCAACCGCTGAAAATCAAGGCTAGGATTGCCAAAACAATGATATTTCTTTTCATGTCTTTTCGATTTTAGAATTTGTAGTAAACACCTAAGCAGAGGGAAATAGTGTTAAGATAACGGGGATCTTTCAAATGAGGAGAGCTCTTGTGATAACTGACGAGGTCGTAATAATAGAGTGCATCGAGGTTGATTCCAATATGCTCATGGACATCGGTGGTCAAGCCTACGCCGCCAACCAAACCGGCCGTGAGGCGCTGGTCGTCGGCAGTGAACTCGTGGTCTGCATCAAAGTCTTGGTAAAAGTTGTCGGTGTTGACCAAGGTAGTGAAACTTGTGCCTTTTACATGCGCTTTCAGCCAATAGCCGCCAAAGCCCCCGCAAAGCAGATGTCCGCGCAACAGCTTGCCGCCAAACGAGAAATCGGCCATCACAGGGAGCATCAGATAGTCGTTGCGATACTCGGTGTAGGCTTCGGAAGTAAAAGTAAGGTTGCGGTCCATACGGTGCGAGCGTTTCATGTAATCCACGTCAACACGGATGGTCAACCAGTCGTTAAAGGAATAATGGGCCTGAATACCCAAGTCAAAGCCGTTCAGTGAGGAATAGGATTCATCGATGCGGCCCAAATTAGTGCGGTCTATCGATGTTCGCGTCCAGCCGCCTTTGAGGCCTAAAGCCCATTGGGCGTTGGCTTGCGTTGCTGTTAAACAAAACAGAATGACAGCCAAGGTCATGAGTAGTTTTTTCTTTTTCATATAACAGAAATTTTAAATGTAATGCGAGTGCATTATGTTTTTCGGGCTGCAAAGGTAAAGGTTTTTGAGCGATTTACAAGAATTTTGTATTTTTGTCAGTCAGAAATGGCATAAAAACAATCAAAATAATACGCATTAAAACCTTACCACTATGAAAAAAGCTCTACTGAAATCTCTAGTTTTGTTCGTCGCCTTGTCTTTCGGCTTGGCCAAAGTGAATGCACAGTCCTTCACCTACGGCGACTTGAACTACGAAGTCAATTATGACGGTGTTTCCGTGACCGTTTTGGATCACGTCCTCGGCAATGACGCAACGGGTACGCTGACCATCCCTGAGTATGCGGTTTATAACGGAAACAGCTATGCCGTCACCATCATCGACTCATACGCTTTCGCCTATTGCCATGGATTGACGGGCACTTTGGTGCTTCCCAATACCCTTGAGGAAATCGGCGACGATGCCTTCAGCTACTGCGGATTCACGGGCGTCGTGAATATTCCCGCGTCCGTCGAATACATCGGCTACACGCCTTTTTATTGCTGCTATGGCATTGAAGGCTTCGTGGTCGACCCAGCCAACGAAGACTACGACTCGCGCGACAACTGCAACGCCATCATCAAAAGCTACAACGACGAGCTGATTATCGGCTGCAAGAACTCGACGATTCCCAACGGCGTTGAATCCATCGGAGAGGATGCCTTTAACCATTGTACTGGCTTGACTTCCATCACCATCCCGAGTTCCGTCACCTCAATTGAGGGCTGGTCGTTTTGGTTTACGGGCCTGACTTCCATCACTATTCCCAGTTCCGTGACTTACATCGGAGAAAACCCGTTTGGCGGTTGCGCAGCGTTGGAAGAAATCCTCGTTGAAGAAGGCAACCCCAACTACGACTCCCGAAACGGCTGCAACGCCATCGTCAGGACGAGCAACGATGAACTGATTGTCGGATGCCAAAACACCGTGATTCCCGACGACGTGACCCGAATTGGCAATGACGCTTTCTACTATTGCAGTAACCTCACGGGTGAGTTGGTGATCCCCGAAAATATCACCTCCATCGGCGAATATGCCTTTGAGCATTGTTCTGGCCTGACGGGTTCATTGCTCATTCCCAACACCGTCTTGGAACTCGGCGAATCCGCCTTTGCCTATTGCTCTGGTTTCAACGGCACCTTGACTCTCAGCGAGGCCTTGACTTTCATCGGAGGCTGGACTTTTGAGGAATGCCCAGGTTTTACTGGCTCCTTGGTGATTCCCGATGCGGTGAGAACGATTGGCTCGAGCGCTTTCGAGGGTTGCCGTGGCTTTGACGGCACACTCACCCTTTCAAAAAGCTTGACACACATTGAAAGTTTTGCTTTCGCGAGTTGCGAAAGCTTCAGGGAAGCCGTCGTTTTGGCCGAAGAGCCGCCAACGCTCGGCAGCTATTCCTTCGGTGGTTTCGGCAGCACTACTCTCGTCGTGCCTTGCGGATGCGTTTCGGTTTACGAGAATTCTGATTGGCATGAGCAGTTCACCAACATTGTCGAGGACTGCACGACTGTTTTGGAGGCCGAAAATCATTCGGCGGCAGTCTATCCCAATCCTACCTACGGCCGAGTGACCATCGAGGCTGAGGGTATCCATAACATCAGCATTTACAACCTATTAGGTGAAAAGGTGTTTGAAAGCCCAGCCAATAGCAATGTTTTCGAATACGATTTCAGCGGTATGGAGAAGGGCTTGTATCTGATTAGAATAGCGACTGACAAAGGTTTTTCGACAAAAATCGTTACCTTGATGTAATAAATCCGTTCCCTCGTTGTCTAACATGATGAACGTTGCAACGAAAACGCATTATGAACAACGACAAAGAACATCAGTTTGAACTTTTGGTGCGACAGCACAAGCGGACTATCTACACGGTATGCTACATGTTCTCGCACGACAAGGCCGAAATCGACGACCTGTTTCAAGAAATCCTCATCCGGCTTTGGAACGGCTTCGACTCCTACGAGGGTCGCAGCGACGCACGCACTTGGATTTACCGCGTGGCACTCAACACGGCCATCAATCAAGACAAGAAGGAACGCCGGCGCATCGAGACCGTGCCGCTGACGGTGGACATCGACCCCTACGAGGCCGACGACCCCAAGACGCAGCAAATCCGTGAACTTTACGACCGCATCTCGCGCCTCGACCTCATCGACCGAAGCCTCATCCTGCTTTGGCTCGAAGGCATCACTTACGACGAAATCGGGGCTATCATCGGCATCACGCCCAACAACGTGGGGGTCAGGCTCTTGCGTATCAAGGAAAAACTGGTGAAAATGTCAAACAACGAATGAAAGGGAATCATCATGGAAAATCAAGAAAACAACAATCTCTCCGAACTGGACCAACTGAAGGCCCAATACGAAACACTGAAACAGCAGTTCGACCAACAGGAAATCGTCAACGATAGGTTGATGAAGTCGTCCATCAAGCATAGCACGGATTTCTACAAGCGATACCGATGGCTGCAAGTGGTTTTATACCCGTTGTTGGCGCTTATTGGATTGCTGGCCATCGATTGTGATCTAGGCGGTAATCTTTCAGCAAAGGTGTTTTGGGTGACCTATTGCATGATATGTCTGGTCATTGAATTGCTGTTGACCAGAAAACTGCAACTCAAGACGTTAGAAAACGGCGATCTATTGACACTGTCAAATCATGCTCGTAGTTTTAAAAAACTTTTCTCTATCTTCTTGATCCTCTGTTATTCAACGATAATGATCGTGACCTGTGGATGGCTTTTATGGAGGATTGGAAACGGGGTGGCCAATTTGGGCGTGGCTCTGCTATTCTTATGTGTTGTAATGGCGACTGTCGTAATCGTTGGAATCTATGAAGTCCGCTATAAGACAAAAGCTTGCGACGATATTATCCGTCAAATTGAAGCCGCTGAGACACCCATGGACAAAAAATCGGGTTTCGATAAAAAACAGAAAGGATTCATCATCGCTATGATTGCCGTGTTCCTCAGCTTAGATGTCTGGGTTGGTTATCTGATTGCTTCGAATCTGAAACTGGTGGGAGATACCTTTCGCTACGAAAGGGCAGAGGGGGATCTCTCCACCAAAGGTAGCCTTGAAATATGGGAGATTTATAACCTGACTTGGGTCGCTGACAAGGCTCGTTTTCTTGAGACGACCATGGTGGAAGACAATGATTCTTTGGTCTATAGATGGTCGGCTGACACCACTGAGCTTGCGCTTTATACCCTGAAAAAGACTACAGAAGTGGGTCCCGCCATCAGTTCGGCAGTACTGGGTGGGAAGCCTTTGGTCAAACGACTGGAAACTGGACCCTATAAAGAAGGAACCTTCACCGCCATCATGCTCGAGTTGATGCCTGAAGCTACAATTTTGTTCAAACGGATGACAGAAGATGCCTTGTTGCAGCCTCAACCCGTCAATATAGCAGTCGTTATTGATGGTCAAGTTTATCAAGAGTGGCGCATTGCCAATGCTGTCTGTAGCGCTTTCTTCATCAATGCCAATCCTAACTGGTCGAAAGACGAGGTGGAAGCCTTCTGCAAACGATTGATAAAACAATAAGTATGACACGCTTTGCGTCATTGCGAGGAACGAAGCAATCTAGAAAACAAACAAGCTTCATGTCTGGATTGCTTCGCTGCGCTCGCAATGACGTACACGCAGAAAAAAATAAAAAAAACAACTTTTTTCTTGACAGCAATGAAAAAAGCCGTACTTTTGCAGTGTAATATTAAACTAATACACTAAAACAAAATTACGCACGATGGCACACATCAACAAAATTCAATCGGGCCGCAATAATAATAAGGTGGCGGCGTTATGCAACCAACTGAATCATTTCAAACATTTTATGATCATGAGTAAGCGCGTTTTTATGCTTTTGGCACTGTGTATGTGCCTCATTTTTCCCGCTTTGGCACAAAACAAGGTGACGGGAACCATCGTTGAGGAGGCCAACGGCAAAGGCATTCCTTTTGTCAATGTGGGACTGTTTAGGCAAACTGACAGTGTCTTCGTCAGTGGGACGGCCTCCGATGACAAGGGCAAGTTTGAACTTTTGGCCCCGAACGGCGACTACCGCCTGCAAGTGTCGGCCATTGGTTTCCAGACCTTTGAGCAAATGCTGACCGTGAAGGGCAACCAAGACCTCGGCCAACTGAAGCTCTCGGAGGGTGCCACCAAGCTTGGCGAGGTGGTCATTGCCGAAAAGCGTCCGCTGTTTGCTGTGGAAGGGGAGAAGACCATGTACAACGTGGCCGAAGACCCCAGCATCCAGACGGGAACGGTCTCCGATGCTTTGCAAAACGCGCCTGGCGTGAGCGTTGACGTGGAGGGCAACATCAGTTTGCGCGGCACTTCGAGCGTGGAGGTGTGGATCAACGACAAGCCTTCGCACATGAGCTCAGAGAACCTCAAGACCTACATCCAGACCCTGCCCGCCAACAGCATTGATAGAGTGGAAGTCATCACCAACCCTTCGGCGCGCTACGGCTCGAGTGCCGACGGCATCATCAACATTGTTACCAACGCTAAAATCCAAAAGAACGAGTTCTTCAGCTTTGGCGTGAATGCCTCGACGAACCCTTACATTGGCCCGTGGGCATCCTACGTCTGGTCGAACGATAAGCTGACCATCAACGCCTATATCAACGGTGGCTATTCCCATTGGAAAGGCTATGCCAACACGGAACAAACCCTATACACCGACTCAGGAGCCCTTGCCAGCCATGAGGTTGACTCTTCGAAATACATCAACAAGGGCTACAATGCAGGAGGCTATTTCAGTATTGATTATGAGATAGATACAGCCAATAGCATCAACTTTTGGTTCAGCACCTGGCCGCATTGGGGCAACAACGTCAACAACTCCGTCATGTTCAGGGAGGAGTATCTGCCTGACTCTGTCATCACCGCCTACACGGAAAGCAGTAGCGCCCCGAGCAGTAACTTTTTCGCTAACGGAGGCTTGTATTATCAACACAAGTTCAACAATAACGGCCACTATCTCTCTGTCAGCTTGAACGGCATGGGCTGGGGTGGTGCCAACGGCGGCGAGATCAGGAGGGCGTTCACTTCGCCTTATGAATACACCCGCATGATGCGTCAGAATGGTAAATACGGCTCGATGGGCGTGGAGGGCGAAATCATCTACAACCTCCCTTATTCCGAGAATGGCGAGATTTCGGTGGGCTACACTATAGGCTACGAACCTGAGAATGAGTCTTTAACGACCGATTCGATTGCCAACGGCGAATGGGTGAAGGATGTCTACCGCAGCTATGACGCCAAGTTCACCAATCTGAACAACGAGGCCTTTATCACCGTGCAGCACAAGTTTGGCGGCTTCACCGTGAAGCCCGGCATCCGTTTCGTGAGCGAGTTGGTGACTGGTGCATATCCCTATACTTTCCCTGGCGACACCACCAACTATGATTTCAAGAAGCATTTCTTCAGCCTCAGGCCTTCGTTGCACCTGTCGTACAGAACCAAGTCGATGCACAACTTCAATTTGAGTTACACGCGCCGCATCGCCGCTCCTGAGGCGGAGCAACTGAGCAAGTTCCCCATGTATCATGTGGACAGCTATAGCACGGGCAACCCCGATTTGGACCGCGTCTTTACCAACTCTTTCGAGGCTGGTTGGACCAAGTATTGGAACAACTTCGGCTCTATCGGCTTGTCGGCCTATTATCGCGGAAAGAACAACGAAATCAATGAGATACAGGTGTCTTCGGATAGTAGTATGTTTTGGCTTTATGGCCGTGTGGTGCCATACAGCTATCCCGTCAACGTAGGCAAGAGCCATACCGCCGGTTTTGAGTACAACATGATGTACCGCCCGAACGGCTTCTTTAACTTGCGCTTCTATGCCAATCTGTATAATTCGTATATTTACACGGAATACAACGGGGATCCCTACAAATTTGACATGTGGTCCTACAGTTTCCGTCTGAACCTGTGGGCCAAGCTGTGGAACAAGCTTGAGGTGACGGCTTCGGGCTACTACAGTTCTCCGACGCAATCCCTCTTCAGCGAGCGCCACGCCCGCTACGGCATCAACGCAGGCCTTCGCGCTGACTTCTTCGACCGCAAGCTGTCGGTGTATGTCAACGCGAACGACATCTTCAACTGGAACAGTTTTGGAGAGACAAACAGTAGCCCGTCTGTGCAATCCAACTCCAACTACAAGTACAACAGCCGTAGCGTTTCGGTCGGCCTGACCTTCCGTTTCGGCAAGATGGAGCTTGAGCAGCGCGCCCGCCAGGGCGAGGGCGACTCGGGTAGTACCCCTCAGGGCATGGGAGGAATGTAAAAGAAAAAGGGGCGGAACTTAAGTCCGCCCCTTTTTCTTTATTGAATCACAATTTTCTGCGTCTTCACATCATTGCCGTTCATGAGCCGCAGCACATACACGCCTGGCATCATCCCGCTGGTAGAGATGTGGCACGTCGCGTCTCTGCTGTCGACCATGCGTCCCAGCATGTCAATGACCTGCAAGGTTGCCTCGTTCTGCGTCTCCACCAATAGATGAATCTCTCCGTCAGCATAGTAAGCAAAAGGTTGTGCAGGCTCCATATTCTCATGGAGGCCGTGGGTGCTGAACACCAAACGGAAGCGCAATTCGTCATCCATCGTTGTGGCAGTGAACGTATAGGAAGCTGGTCCTTCGACAAGCTCAGGAGCTAGCAGGTCGATGTCCGTGCCGGTCTTGTTGTCAATGAGGTGCAGATAGTCCGTCTCCACGTTCTCAGGTGTAATGGTGAGGGTGTAGGCACCATCTTCCACGGCCTTGAAGCCCACTGGCACTTCGCCTTGCTGCTCGCTGTAGGCGATGGCAAAGTCGGAGCCGTCTTTCTGGATGTAAAGCTTGGCAACATCTTCGTTGAAGACATACTTGCCGAGTCTTGTGCCTTCGTTGAAACTCACGATGGTCTTGTCGTGGATGGTCAAGCCGTCTTTCGCGGTGTTTTGGCCTGACACGGCGATGTGCAGGCTGCCCTTGTGGGCGAACTGCGGCAACGTCTTGCTGAAGGTGATGCTCTCGCCTTCACCCTCTGCCTGTACCATAATACCGGTGCAGACCGGAACGCGAAGCAGCCTGTAATGCTCCACCGGCTCAATATTGCTGCCAAATTCGTCCATCCTATAATAAGGTTTGTCGACGTAGGCATCCGTCAACAAGGGGTTGCCGACCAAGTTCCAGCCTTTGGCTCCAGCGTTGGCGTCGTAGGCGAGAGCCACGGTCTTCGAGTCTCCGATGTTGACAGCGCCACCGAACTGTAGTGTTTTGGTGTACATGTTGGCGTAGAGGTAGCCTTGACCAACGTCGAGGCTGAAGTCGTTGATGTGGGATTTGTAGTTCTCCCATTCCAACGTAGCGCTTTGGTTGAAACGGTAGAGGTCATAGTGCGACGAAGTCGGGTCGGGGATGCCGTTCGTTTCAGGGATGAGGTTGGCGACATTCTCAGGAAGCGCGTAATACTTCATCGGTGCTGCGATGAAGGCCCATCTGTCTTGTCCCGCAGGGGCAGCGGCATAACCTTCGACGGTTTTGGTGATGGGGTCAATCAGCTCGGCGGTGAGGTCGAGGCCCTCATAGTTGACGAGGTAGTCGGAATAGAATCGAATGAGCATCTGGTTGCTGAAGGTGACCAAGCCGCCGATGTCTTCGCCGTCGCCGGTGTGCTTCCCGTAATAGTAGAAGTCGATGAGCTGCGTCGTGGTGTCGCCATCGTAAGGCACCATGAAGTCGGAACCGTACTCCGATTTCACCTTACCCGTGAGCTGCCACGCCTTGCCCTCTGGTGCGGTAAACAATGCATAGCCGTTGCAATAGTCGCTGTAGTTGGCCTCGGCGCCGCCATCGTCATACACCTTGCACGAGGTAATTCCCTCGGGGAAGGTGACTTGCAAAGGCGTGTCGACGGTGTTTTTCTTCGGTATCTTGATGTATTGGTCACCTTTGGCGACAAATTCGTATGTGATGAAGAGGTTTCTCGGCAGCATGGTGAACGAGGCGGTGTCGTTATTGCCGTTGTACCAGCTCAGGCCGCCTGACAACGGGATCTCGTTACCGTCGGCATCTTTCACCGAAAAAGCATTACACAGATGATTGTCATCGCAATTGACATTCAACGAGATAGTGTGGTCAACATGAGCCACATAATGGGTTCCAGACACACTTTCATAACCCGAAATCGCGATGCTGCAGTTTGCAGGCACATCGGAATTGTCGAAAGTGATGATATAAGGGAAGTGTTCGTTGGAGACTTCCACCAGCAGGTTGAGACCACTCATGCTGTTGCTCTCTGTATGGAAATAGATCAGCATCTTGTTGCCGGAGCTAATCAGCGGACCGAAATCCAAGCCGCCTGTGTAGCCAAAGCCATCAGGATTGCCCAACGGAGGCGAGCTGAGGCTGTCGCCGTCAAACACCTTCAGGAAATCGTGGTAAGTGCCTTTGTCGTTACAGGTCGCGTTGCCTGAAAGTTTCAGGAAGTAGCCTAATGGAGCATGCAATTCCAGATAGCCGTCGCAGTGTGGGCTGTAATTGCCGTCTTTGCCGCCGTCATCGTAGACCTTGAACGAGGTCACGCCGGCAGGAATGGTAACGACTTTAGGATCGTAAGAATAGTTATACTGCGGCATGTTGATATACAGACCGCCGTCGGCAGTGAGGGTATCCGTAATGTTCGGCGTGATTTCAATATCGTAGCCCGGCATCACGAAAGAGGCTTGTGAGGGATTCTCGTGCCACACGCCGCCAGTGATTGGCCTGTTGCAGTCGGGAGTCATGGTAAAGTCTTTGCATAGATAGCCAGCGTCTGTGGTCACGTTGAGCCTCACCGTATCGTTGACATGGGCCGTTGTGGCTCCACCATCAACTGTGGCAGAACCTCCTGTAACATCGGTGATGGTGATACCAAGATCTTCGGTTTTGCCAATCACTCTCACCTGGATTTCGAAGCCATCAAGCTGCATATAGCCGTCGGACTTAAAAAGAAGCATGGCCAGGTTGCCGGTGGTATTTATCTTGATATCTCGGTTTCCGTATTGGAACGTTTCTATCAGATTACCATAACCAATTCCATCATAAATTTCCAAATAGTCATAGCTGGTGTAGTTGACGTCACTCCAAACAACTATGTAGCCCGAAAACTCAAGAATAGTGTTTTCAGGGGCTTCGAGTATCATCATTCCGAAACTGTTAGGACTGTTATCGCCGCCGGGGCCACCGTCATCATATATTCTGAAAGTAGTTATGTTTTCAGGGATGGTGACATGGAACGCCTGATCAACATCATTGGTGTAATACGGCATACAGACATACAAACTATCCATCTCAGCGAATGTCGAGGTAATGACGACATCGGAGGCTGGCATGGTGAATGTGGCATATTCGGCCTGTCCACTATACCACGGTCCACCATGCAATTCCACATATTTCGATGTAGCTGTGGCAGTGGCGTTGATGTCTTGAAGGATATAACCTGTCTCAGGATGAATGTCCAATCTGACCTGAGTGTTGGATTGCACATCGGTTAACAAGTCCGTGGTGAGGCTTCCATGCTCTGCCTCTGTCAACGTGATGTCGTTGTATGAAGGCATCTCGAAAGGCATCACATAAAGTTCAAGACCGCTCATATTACTGTAATCATGTTCGGATTGGAAGTGTAGCAGCAGGTATTGACCTGAGGAAACCATCGTCGGGATTTGCATTGTGCCATAAAGGCCATAATAATCATCACCAAGTTTGAAGCAGGTGGTGTCTATTCCGTCATAAATGGTCAGATAGGTATACGGATAGCCAGTCGACTGCATTTTGCCTGACAATTGAAGCCCATAGCCGTCGGGTGCTTTGATGAGCAACATACTGTTGCAGTTTGGAGTAAAAGCATTGCTGTATCCACCGTCGTCGTAGACATAGAACGGCTCGATGAAGTCAGGGTCGGTCTCGGTAAGGTCCAAAGTGGTCTGCCCTGTTGTAGGCATATTCACATAGTAATACGGTCCTGCATGACCATAGTCTGACGTGTAGCCCATAGGGGTCGGAAGATCAGGGTTGGAAACCGTAAACGTATAAGAATTCGTTCCGAAATAACCCAAATGGTGACCATCGTTTATACCTGTGATGGTCATGGTGTATACACCGGATTCCACTATGTTGTATATATTGATGTTGTCCCACGTTTGGTCTCCGTATGTTCTGGTGACCTCCTTAGTGTAGTGGGTGTATTCCACCAGTTCGTCACCGTAGTAGTCAGTCACGAAGTAATGGAGCGGGAGGGCATCGCCTGTATAATAGTAGAACGGCTGCAGCCCGTTGATGGCGCAGTTGCTTAATTGGCACATCTCCTCATCCGACAAGGTGCCGAAAATCCTGATTTCGCCCAACTCGCAAACAAAATCAGACGTGTTAGGTTGATATCCATGGAAAAATCCATCCCAATACTTATCTTCTCTGGCGATTTTCTCAATTTTAAACTCGAACTGCTGGTATTCCGCAGTGATGTCCTCATAGTTTTTGAAGTAGAAAGCTCTGTCTGTGCTGTTGATGTTAGGCAAATCATCGTCGTCATGATGGTCGAGCAAGTCCCAAACGCCGGTTGTTTCATTCCATCCGTAAAGGCTCCAAGCCGTAGGAAGGCGGTCAGGGTGATCTTTCACATCGTTGCCTGTCGTGAGCACGTAACCTTTAGGGATAAACCGCTGACTGTAGTTGAAGCAGACATTGATGGGCTCCCAAGTACTATGGGTGCTATACGGATAGCACACACACCATTTGCTTAATCTGTTGCCGTCAACCAGCCTGTTACAGTTTTCGCTATTATCGTAATTGGTATTATATGGTATATAGCTGGAAGTGACAGAAAAACCGGTAAACATAGAACAATGCTCCGCCACCATGTTGATGGTTGCCGGAACAGGCTGGTCGTCCACTACCACCCAATTGCCCATTATGCTCGCGATATGTTCAGGGCTGGTGGAAGATGTCACATAATCGCCTTGATCGTCACCAAAACTAGGGGATGAGTAGCGGCAGTTGGTCAAGAATATGTAAGCGTTGCCGCCGCGACAGAAGTTATGATTGCTTGCATCTAATGGGATAGCCACAATTGAAGGCGCCACATAACAGTCCTCGAAGTTTGTGGATCCGTTATTTGCCTGAAAGCCCACCATGCCGCAACAGCAATTAGCTGTTAAACTGATGTATTCGCCGTCGAAGAGACAGTCTTTCATCATCAGAAAGACATAGTTTTGTGACACGGCCACCAATCCGCCTGAAGTGGCGTCGCCATCCACCCCAAGGATGAACGACACGTGCGAACGGCAACGGTTTATTGAAATGGAATGGAAATAATTCGCCTCGCCACCGAGCACGATGGAAGCGATTCCTGCCGCAAATTTGTAGTCGGAATGTATCGAGCCAAATACGTTAAGGTCAAGGATCTCGCAGCCTTGGCTGACATATTGGAACAGGGCGACACCTTGGGTCGTTTCATCGTTCGGGTCGACGTTGGCAGCCGTCTGAGTGAAATCAACATAAATGATATGTCCCTGACCGTCAAAGGTTCCGCAGAACGGATAGTCATGGTTGGTGGCAGCCCATGTCGTTGCATATTGAGGAGGGTTGGCATTCGGATCGCCGATGTCGGCGCCCAGTTTGTAATGCTTATCGGCATAGTAAGGTGCGTATGCCGGGTCGTTGAGCTGAGTGACAAAAGTGTTCCAGTCTTCAAGGTCTTTGATAGTGTAAGGATTGACGCATGAGCCGTCGCCGGTCATCGTTCCATGATAAGCCCACACATTTGTGCCGGTGAGCATCGCTACGAGGAGCGCTAGGGTTGTAATTGTCTTTTTCATTGTATGTAATTTTTTTTGTTTTGTTATTTCTTCGAAGGGGCGGACCCATGTGTCCGCCCGTTTTTATGTGTTGTCCGCCCGTTTTAGGGGGGCGGACCCGCGGGTCCGCCCCTACGGGTTTTATTGGATCACGATTTTTTGCGTTCTAACATCATTTCCATTCATGAGGCGCAACACATACACACCCGTCGTCATTCCCGCCGTGGAGAGGCGTTGGATGTTTCCGGTGCGCGAAGCGATTGTGCGCCCCATCATGTCGATGACCTGCAAGGTGGCGTGGTTATCGGTCTCTTCGAAGAGGCGAATCTCGCCGTCAGCGTAATAGGCAAAGGTCGGGGTGATGGTCTCCGTGGTTTCCGGGACGTCATGCGTGCTGAACACCAAGCGGAAACGCGAAACTTCGTCCGTCGTCAAGGCATTGAAGCTGTATTCAAGCGTGGCCGTCAGGTCGATGTCGGCACCTGTCTTGTTGTCGATGAGGTGCAGGTAGCTTATATCCACCTTTTTAGGATTGATGGAAATCGTGTAGGCTCCGTCTTTCACGGCCTTGAAGTTGAGCGTTATCTCGCCTTGTTGCTCGCTGTAAGCGATGGCGTAGTCGGTGCCATCTTGCGTGAGGTAGAGCTTGGCCACAGCATCGTTGAAGAAATACTTGCGGAGCTGCTCGCCTTCGTTGAAGTTCACGATGGCCTTGTCCAATACGGTCTCTGAGCTTGTCGAAGAGCTGGCTGATTCACCAACCTCGATAATCAAGCAGCCGTTGTCGTCGGCTTGCCCTTGATATTTCGGGGTGCTCGTGAAGGTGACCTTTTCGCCCTCGCCTTCGGCTTGGACCATGATGCCCGTGCAAGCGTCAATCGGGGTGGTGGTGTAATCCACGACGGCCTCGAAATCGTCGCCGTTGGCGTTCATCTTGTAATAAGGTCTGTCGGCGTAGGCCTTCACGGGGAAGGGGTTGCCCACAAGGTTCCAGCCTTTGGCGTTGGCGTTCTCGTCGTAGTCAAGGTCGATTTCCTGCGCGACTTTCCAGTTGAAGGGACTCGTGAAGGTCAAGGTGCAGGTTTCCTTTCTTGCGTAGAGGTAACCACGACCATTGGTCAAGGTTCTGAAAGTGCCGTCGTTATAATGGAGCTTGAAGTTCTCCCACTCCAACTCTGCGCTTTGGTTGAAGCGGTAGAGGTCATAGTCCGATTCGGGGACGACGATAAAATTGTTGTCAAGGCTCGGGGTGATGTCTTCTGTCGTCGGTGTGGCGAGGAAGACCCAGTTGCCGGCGCCTTCACCATAGCCTTCCACGGTGAAGTGCAGTTCCATCGTTGCCGTGATGGTCACATCGTCGGCAGGCATGTTGAACCAATAGGTGCCGTCGCCGTTGGCGTTGGCGGGCCAGCTGATGCCTTCGCCGTAATGCACCGTGGCCTCAGAGATGGAGAAGTTCGTCTTGGGTGCCAAGGTGACGGTGGGGCCGTTGTTGTAGCTGGTGTAATACGGGCTATCGTCCACGTTGAAGCCGTCGGCATAAAGGGCAGCGGTGCTGTTGCCGGCGTTGGTGCCATTGTTGCGGAGGGTGGTCATGCCGATAGGCAAGGTGAGGCGGTAGGCCTTGGTGCCTTGCGCGGTGCCCAGGGCGGTATAGTAGTAGTTGCTGCCACTGAACGTAGGTGCGCTGTTATTGTTGTAGCGGCAGAAAGTGTAGTGGTTGCCGTCTTGCACGCCGAGTCCGCTCGGGTCGTTAACCATGATGCCGTTGCTGATGGTGGCGGTGACGTAGTTGGCAAGATAACCCACAAAGCCACTGAATTGTGTGCCTTCAGCGCTGACAAAGGTACCGTCGAAGACGCAGTTGCTCAGGTTCAGGTTGACATACTCTTTCGTGAGGCCGACGAATCCGCCAGTGGTGTTGTCGCCCGCATGGGTCGAGGTGATTTCAACGCTCGAACGGCAGTTGTCTAACGTGACGGTTTTCCTGTTGCCTTCTTCGCCAGGCTTGATGTAGGCGATGAAGCCTGCAGCAAATTTGTTGGTGGTGCTGATGGTGCCGTCCACAGTGAGGTTCTGGATAGTGCAACCGTCACCGGCGTAGTGAATCAGAGCCGAGCCTTGTTCGGCTTCATCCTCGCCGACGAAAGCGTTTTCGTTGGTCAGTGCCACGTTGATGGTGTGTCCGTCGCCGTCGAAGATGCCGCTGAAGGGGTGCTCGACATTGTCGCCAATCACCTTTCTGAAAGGTTTGCTCTCCGTGCCGATGTCGTGGGTGAGCTTGAAGTATTTGCCTGCGAAGTCATCCGACTCCGAGAGGGCTGCCAAGGTCTGCACGCCGTCCAAGTTGCTGATTTCGTATGGATGTTCCGCTGAGCCGTCGGTTCCTTCGCCCCAAGTGTTGGGCTTGTACACCGTGATGGTGAGGTCGAAGCCGGAATGCCCTGTATTGGTATTATGGAATTGAAGTTGCATCTGGTTGCCGACGGTGGTTAAGGGTCCGATGACCACGTGATTGCCTCCATCATAAACTGTCCATTCATTTCCATCAAAAATCTTCAGATTCTCGCTGAATCCAATGGCTCCGTAATTCCCCGTACCTTCCACTCTGAGCACATAGCCTTCGGGAGCGTTGAGCACCAGCATATCATTGCAAGGGGTGTGATAGTTGCCGTCCTTGCCACCGTTGTCGTAAACCTTGAAGGAGGACACCCCTTCTGGGATATTGACCGTTTGAGGATGGAAGGTTGACATGTCATCGTTTCTTGTCATGTTGACGAACAAACCGCCGAGGTAGGACAGCCTGTGGGTGGAGACGGGTGTCACGGTGACTTCGCTGCCAGGCATGGTGAAGGTGCTGTTGTCGTACCAGCTTCCTGCCACGTCCAAATCGTGGTCGTAGGTGTCCTTGGCGATGAAGTCATAAATCAGGTAACCGGGGTTGGAGTTTGGGGTAAGGGCGACGATGCTGCCGACATTGGCAGGATTCGGCGTAGCGACAGTGGTGCCACTCACGACATAGTCAAAGTTGATGGTGTGGGCTTCGGTGGTGCTGATGATGGACAGGGTCAGGTTGAGGCCGCTGCAAGCGTAGGAATAGGAAGAGTAGAAGTGGAGCAGCATGTCTCGGCCCGTAGTGGTCAAAGTGCCGATGTCCTCGCCGTCTTCGCTGCCGAATCTGTCCTTGCCTAAAATGTCGGCATCTGTGGTGCTGCCATTGTACACCGTCAGATAGTCTGCGGTGACGTCGCTTGTTACGGTGCCTGTGAGCTGCAACACGTAGCCTTCGGGGGCTTGCAGCAGCAGCTTGCCATCGCATTCGTTGCTGTAGTTGCCGCTCTTTCCGCCGTCGTCATAAACCTTGATGCTCGTGGTGAAGCCTTCAGGATGGCTGAGGTCGATGGTCTTGGTTCCCGTTTTGGGCATGGTCACGTAGTAGTAGCCCAGTTGGGTCGGCGATTCATAAATATTGTCCACTTCTACGCCTAAAGGATAGTCCGTCACCTTGAAGCTAACGCTTTGGTTGCCGGTGAAGCTGCTTCCGTCCTTGGCACTGATGGTCAATTCGTAGTCGTCAGGTGCCTGTACAGGCATGGGATTGATGGCACAAAGGTAATCCGTGCCATCGGTTAGGGTGTCTCCGTTGACGTTGGTCACGGTATAATTAATAGCAATGGAGCTGCCCGTGTACACATAGATAGGCTCCACGCCGCTGATGGTGGCGAAGCTCAGATCGTTTTGGACAGCAGAGGCTTTGTAGCCTTTGAAGTACAACTCATTCAACTCCATGACATAGTCGTCCCAGAATTCGTTTGAACCTGGCTCATGTCCTTGCACATCCTTAACCTCAAAGCGGAAATATTGGAAGGCTTGGTGGTTCTCTTCCAAGGAGAACTCGACGGCGTAATCATTGATGGGAAGAAGGTGCTCGTCGTTTTCCACGGTGGTGATGGTAGTCCATTCGTCCGTTTCGTGCAGCTTTCCCTTTAGTATCCAGCTCTTGGGGAGACGGCCAGGGTGGTTCTTCGTTTGGTTGCCGGTCATCAGGAAATATTTCTTGGGAACGATAGGCTCCGTGTGGTGGAACTCGACGAAGCAGGTGCGGAAGCCGACGCCGGTATCGTTGTGGGTGCGCCATACGGTGCCCATGGTGTTGTCCACCAAGCTCGGCCAGCTCTCGTTTTCAGCACTGGGGTCGTAACCATCTTGTCCTGCAGTGGCCGTGAAGCCGCTAAAGGTGAGGTAAGGACTTGGCAACGTCACGGTCTCGACGGTGAGGTCCAAGCCTTCATTCAAGGAAAATTCGTTCCAGTTGTTCGAGTAGAAGTGGAGCAACAGGCTTTGGCCCGAAGAGTAAATCGTGCCGATGTCTTCGCCTACAAGATTATACTGCTGGTCCAAGATGTTATAGCCATACCTGCCTATGAGTTGGTCTGTCGTGTTGCCGTCGTAAACCTCCAAGCCATCGGAGTCTAGTTCACACTGCACGGTGCCGGTGAGCTGGATTCGGTATCCTTCAGGTGCGGTCAGGATCATGTAACCTTCACAGAAATTGCTGAAAATGCCGTCCTTGCCACCATCGTCATAGACTTTGAAGGAGCTGACGCCAATGGGGATGTCTACCATCCTCGATGTGGCGTAGGTGTTCTTCTTCGGCATGTTCACGTACAGCCCATCCTCGGCGGTGGTTGCGCTGGTATAATTGGGGGTGACGATGACAGGGCCGGATGGCATGGGGAAGGTCATCACATTGTGGCTGTACCAGCCACCATCCACGAGAATAGAGGGGTAGTTCGTCACGAAGTCCATGGGCCTGTAACCCGTGTAGCCCTCATTGGGCGTGAAGGTCAAGGTGACGGTGGAGCTTATTGAGGCATGGCCCGAGGCCGGATCGATGGCGACGTTGCCGTGTTCGCTGGGGGTCACCGTGATGGCGAATTCATCCGTGGTGTCATAGACTCTCGCAAGAAGGTCCAAACCAGCTAATGTCGAATAATTGGTGTAGTTGCAGATGAAGTGGAGCAGCATCTGGTTTCCGGTAGTGGTCAGAATGCCCATGTCATCATCATAGCTGTAGGGGCCGCCCAAGGGGTGGTCTGTCGTGTTGCCGTCATAGACCTCTAAATTATCGCCGTACCAGATGTCGTGCATACTGACGGCAGTGAGTTGTATCACCTTGTTTTCGGGAGCGACGAGCAGGAGGTAGCCGTCGCTGCTATAGCTGTAGTAGCCGTCAGGGCCGCCGTTGTCATAGACCTTGAAGCATTCCACTTCATTGGGGATAGTGGCCACCAAGGCATCGGTTGGACCGTTACTGTATCTCGGGATGTTGACGGAAAGCTCGATGGGGTCGGTTCCTGTGACGGTGAGAGGGGCGAAATTCGGGTAGATGGTCACCTCGCTGCTTGGCATGGCGAAGGTGGCGTTGTTGCCAGTGTACCAGCCGCCTTCCACGAAGACGGTGTTGTCTTGGGCATCCTTTGCGGTGAAGCCGTTGGGCAGGTAGCCCGCATTGGGTATCGCCGTCAGGGTGACGAGGTCGCCGACGGTAGCCGCACCTACTGGGTTGCCGTTGACGTTGGCATCCACGGTGCCGTGCCCATCATTGAAGATGAGAATGGGGCTGACAGTGTTGGCTGGAACGACCATCACCGTAAGGTTGAGGCCCCAGCGGCTTGTGGCGGTGCTGGTGTTGTATTTGATGGCCAACTGCGGGCCCGTGGTGATGAGGAAGCCGATGTCGTCGCCGAGGCATCTGTTGAAGTTGCCGGCCATGAGGTTTTCTCCCCAGGTGCCATCGTAGAACTCCAACAGGGTTTCATCTCCAACATCTGCGTTGCCGCACACTTGGATGATATAGCCTTCGGGGGCCACCACCAAGAGGTCTTCTGAGCAACCTTTGGAGAAGTTGTGGTTCTTTCCACCGTCGTCATACACCTTGAAGGGCGTGGTGAAGGGGGGCGTCATGGTGTTAAGGTCGATGATGGTTTGCTGGTTCTTCGGCAGGTTGATGTAATAGCGGCCAATGGTGCCCTCAGGGATGTTGTAGTCCACGGAGAGGCCGGTGGGATGGTCGGTGACGGTGAAACCGACGGACTGGGTGCCGAAGTAGCCTTGGCTCTCAGTGCCCGTGCCGGTGACAGTCAGGGTGTAGGAGCCTGCGTCAGTGACTTCGCTCACAATATTGTCCATGCTGTTGGTGATGGTCTGGCTGTAGTCGACGCCCTCGCTCAGCACGGTGCCGTTATAGTCCGTCACGGTGCAGTTCACCTCGATGGGGTTGCCGTTGTCCCACATATAGACGTCTTTCACGCCGGAGATGCTGGCATTGGTCAGGTCGTTGTTATCCAAAAGGCCAAACAGTTGCAGCTCAGCCAGTTCAAAGCGTATAAAGCTTTGGTAGTCATAACCGGCGACCCTGGTGAATTCAATTTGGAAATCCTGATAGGTGGCGATGTTGGCCGGCAAGACGTAGATTTTCTCCGCTGAGTTCATGACGGGCAGATATTCATCACAATACCATTCATATCCACCTCCATACTGCCATCCGCCACGGTGGTCGATTACCTCCCAGTTGCCGTCGGCGTTCTTTCCGCGCAGATACCACTCTACGGGGTTATGCATGGGGTTGTCCTGGATGTCGGGTGATACGGTGAGCACATAGCCTTTCAGCACGAAGGGGTTGTCCGCCCTGAAATCGACGGAGATGGGATTCCAATCAGTAGGCCAGACGCTCCAGAGTGAGCCTTTGTCGCCGTCCAACAGCTTGGCGTAGCCGTATCTGCCTTGGTCGGAGAGGACGTTGCTGCTGACATTGTATCCCGTGACGGTGTAATGGTCAAGCAGCGTGTAGTAGTAGTTGATGGCGTAGGGAACGACTTCCCCGTCCTGTATCAGCCAGGCATCGCCCAGCGCGTTCTTCAGGTCTTCGTCACTCATATCGCCCACGGCGTTGCCTTGCTCGGTGCCGATGGCGGCGTAATAGTAGCAGTTGGTCATGCCGAAGCTCTCTCCGCCGAAGCGGCAATAAGTGTAATGGTTGCCATTGGGGGTGGTGAGGTTCATGCCCGCTCCAGGCTTCACGAGACAATTGAGCGTGTTGGCGTGGCCTGTACCTTCCTGCCAGCCCACCATGCCACTGAACTGAGTGGCGGTGCTGCTGATGAAGGCACCGTCGAAGCGGCAGTTGTTCAGCACCAGGTTAACGCAATTCTTCGAGGCACCGACGAAGCCTGCGCTGGTGGCATCGCCTGTGACCGTTGAGGTGATGGTGACACTCGAACGGCAGCGACTAATCGAGACGATTTTGGGGTTGTCGTCGTTCGACCCTTTGGAGATGAAGGCGATGAAGCCGGCCCCAAACTTGCCGCAGGTGTTGATGGTACCCGCCACGTTGAGGTCGTGGATGTTGCATCCATCGCCTACATAGTGGAACAGGGCGAGGCCTTGGAGGTGTTCGTCGCCTTCAGGGATGGTGGTGCGGGTCAGGGCCACGGTGATGGTGTGTCCGTTGCCGTTGAAGTTACCCCTGAAGGGGTTGTTGTAATACTCGGAGGTCGCTATCGTGACGGGGTTCGCCGTTGTGCCGATGTCGGCACCGAGCTTGTAATATTTGTCGACGTAGTCGGCGGCGGTAGTGCCGTCGTTGAGCCAGCTGGCAAAGGTGTTCCAGTCGGCGAGGTCGTTGATGATGTAAGGGTTCCTGCTCGTGCCGTTGCCGGTGAGCGTCCCTCCTGTGGCCCATGCGTTCGAGGCCGTGAGCATCGCTGCGAGGAGCGTGAGGGTGAATAAGGTCTTTTTCATTTTATGTATATTTTTGATTGTTGTTTCTTGTAGGGGCGGACCCATGTGTCCGCCCGTTTTGTGGGTTATGTCCGCCCGTTTTGTGGGTTGCATCGCCCGTTTTGTGGGTTATGTCCGCCCGTTTTTATGGGTTGCATCGCCCGTTTTGTGAGGGCGGACCCGCGGGTCCGCCCCTACGGGTGTTTATGGTATAACAATTTTCTGCGTCTTCACATCCTTTCCGTCAATCAGGCGCAACACGTACACGCCAGCGGGCAGGTTGCCCGTAGGGATGCACCGCGTGCGTCCGCCATCGGAAATGACCACACGCCCTGCCATGTCCACGATTTGCAGGGTGGCATCGGCATCCGCATCGGTAATGATGATGTTGCCGTTATTGATGTACGCAAAGGCCTCGTCGGTTCCTGAGCCTGTCGAAGGGCCGACTTCTTGTGCCCTGAACACCAGTTTGAAGCGCGAAGCGTAATCGCTCGTCTTGGCGGTGAAGGTGTATGTAGAGACGCAAATCGAAGATTCGACGGAGTCAATCCTTGCGTCTCCATCATTCGATGCCAGCAGGTCCACATCCGCGCCGGTCATATTATCAATAAGGTGCAAATACGCCATCTCCACGCCCTCTGGGTTCACCGTAAGGGTGTAGGTGCCGTTCTTGCGGGCCTTGAAGTTGACGGGTACCTCTGTAGAGACGGTGTGCACACCGTCTCTACCAGCGGACACGCTGGTAATAGCGTAGTCCTTGCCGCCCTGCGGGAGGTAGATGTTGGCGTCCTGCTCCATGAAGTAGAACTTGCCGAGCTGGCAGCCCTCGTTGAAGCTCACGATGGCCTTGTCGAGCGTTCCGGTCGTTGAGCCTGTCGAAACGCCGGCCCGTTCGACGGACTCAGGGACCGGCTGACTCAACGCGATCTGCAAGCTGCCCTTGCCGCCCGAGGTTGTCGGCGCTTGGGGTGCCGTATGGGTGAAGGTGACGGACTCATAATTATAGTCTGCTTTCACCACGATACCTTCGCAGACATTGAGCGGAGTCTCCCAATAGTTGGCCACGGGCTCGAGGACGCTGCCTTCGGCGTTCATCCTAAGGAAGGGCTTGTTGACGTAGGCGGTGCAGGTGTAGGGGTTGGCAATCAGGTGCCAGCCTTCGCCTTGTTTGCGTAGTTGGGCTGTTTCGCCCGCTACCGAATTAGGATAAATCTGGTCATTCCTTTGCAGGGTGGCGCCGGCACTGTTAGCGTAGAGGCAAGCGCCATAGTTATTATTCGGATGGATACGGAAATCGCTCCCATGCTGTTTGTAGTTCTCCCAATAGGTGGTTTCCTCATCCAATCGGTAGAGGTCGTAAACGGTGTTCGGATCGGACGGGATAAGGCCGTTAATAAGAGTTGGGGGTAGGTTTGAGCTGAAAGGCATGGCGAACAGGTTCCAGCCATTTTTGTCTGTGGTGTAGGCGGCAATTTCTTTCTGCACGGTGACATTCAAATTATGGTAGCAGACCAGTTGTCCGCCGTCGGCGAGGGTGAGGCTGCCGTTGTCATAATCGATGAAGATGCCAGCTGCCTCGACCACGCAGCCGCTGGGGATGGTGGCGGCGGCGTTGATGCGGACGTGTTCCGTGCTGGCAGGCACGCCCTCGGGACTCCAGTTGGAAGCCTCGTTCCAGTAGCCAGCCGTGGTGAAGGTCTTGCGATGGGTGCTGATGCTGATGTTGTCGATGGCGGCAGGGTATGTTAGGGGAGAAGTATTTTCATAGTTTGTCCAAACCACCACCATCTTGTATTGCCCCGCGGGGACGGTAATGGCATCGCTTTGGAAAGCCTGCCATTGTGATGCAAAGCTAAGGGTATATCCTCCGTCAAGGGCAATCCAGCCGGAAGGAAGGCTATAAGAATTCCAATTGCTTGGCAACGACGCTGAGGCGGGTGCCAAGGCAACCCTCATATAGTTTTGCCCACCTTCATAGCAATAGCATCGCCAGTTGTAGGAGAAGTAATAGTCGCCGTCTGCGAAGGTGAACATCTTGGTGGCATACACCGTCGCACTGCTATTGGTGCTGAAGCTGTTGCTGTTGCCACCGTCGTTGGAGATGTAGAGGGCTTTCGTGCCGCCACAGCTGGCGGCGTTGCCCCAGTACCATTGGTTCACAGCGTTACTGTTCTCCAGCACCCACTGGCAGGCGTTGCCTTCGAAGTCGTCGCTGAAAGGCACGGCCACGGGGGTCTGCGTTGTGCTGAAGCTGACGGAGACCACCTCGCTCTTGTCTTGCGCGCTACAGGCGCGGCGCAGGTAGAAGGTGTAGGAGGTCTGCTGGCTGAGGGTGTTAAGGGTGACGCTGTTGGCTGTGGTGGTGCCAGTGAAGTCGGCATCGGTGGGCACATAGTTTTGGGCGGCGTTGGCGACGATGCCGTATTCCCAGTCGGCACCTTCGGCAGCGGTCCAGCTGAAGGTGGCGGCAGACGCTCCGATGCCGCTCACAGACAGATTCTCGGGCGGGATGCACGAGGGCAACAGGCTCACTTCCACATCGTCGACAAACCAATAATAATTAGTAGATTCTGGATTATGGCGGAAGGCGATGCGGGCACCGCCTGGCACATTGTTGAGATAGACCGTCTTCTGGAGGTAATTGTAAGTGGTCCAGTCGTCGTAGCGATAGGTCTTCACGGCGCTGAAGGTGGAGGCGTCGGCGGGGTCGGTGAGATAACCTACCGAGAAGGTGCCGCAGTAAGGCATAGTATTACTCTCAGGTCGTGTCCAGAAGCTGATTTGTAGGGTGTTGGACTCGTTTTGGAACTGTGGCAACACCACGATGTTGTTGGTGGAGCCTTTGAATATCAGATTGTAGCTGCCTGAGTGATGAATGCCTTGTACTCGTTCGTTGCTGCCCGAGAGGCTGCTCCATTCATCCCAAGACCATTCCTCTTCGAAGTCATAGCTGTAAGGGATGGCGAGGCGGAAGATGACGCTTACGGTGACGTCTTCGTCGGGCATGACGAGGATGTTGCCGTTGATGCTCCCCGCCGTGGCGGAGAAAACCGGTGCATAGCCCGTGGGCACGGTACCTGTGTATCCCAGGGTGATAGGCTTGCCTTGTGCGGCGCTGGTGGCGCTGGCGGTAATGTTGTCCCCAAGCGTGATGGTGTGAAGGGTACCGATGCTGACCTCGCCATTCACGATGCCGAGACCCTTGCCGCTGGTATTATAGAAGCTGCTGAGGGTGAAGCAGGTGGCAGGGTCGGCGGTCATGTGGTTGCCCCATCCGCTGGTGAGGACCTGTGTAGGGTTCCTGTCGCTTACAGTGATGACGGCGGGTGCCGTGGGACTGATGGCATCTTCAATCACGATGACGTTATTCTGTGTATGCAGATAGTCGCTGGGGATGCTGGTGGTCAGCGTGCCGTTCTCGTAGTTGCCGTACAGGTTGTTGCTCAGGGTGTAGGTACCGCTGAGGTGGACGCGGTTAGTCTGGGTGTATCGACCGTCGAATCCGATGCCGCCGGTGCCATCTTTACCGTACAGAATACCATCATACTGCCCCTTGTAATGCCCACCACAGAGGTTGTTGGTGATGCTTCCGCCACTGAAGTAAAAGTGACTGTATTGTCCCAGATAGACAGCTCCTGCGGCATAGTTAGCGGCGTTGTTCGACGCGTTGCCCACGTTGCCCGTGATGGTGCCGCCAGTCATGCGAACCGTGACATGATTCGAGGCTGAGATGGCGCCACTACCATTAATGTAACTTTTATTACCAGTGATAGTACCGCCTTCGATGATAAGAGTGCTGTAGTTGTTCACGTAGATGGCACCACCGTAATCTGAGCTGGAGGCATAGGCGCCGGTGATGGTGCCGCCGCCCGCATTGTCGCGGATGGTGAGCGAAGCAGGGTTCTTCGTGGGATCGCCACCGTGTACATAGAAGACGTAGCCACCACTCTTGGCTTCCGTCAGATTGCGGTCAATGGTATGTCCATTCAGGTCGATGATGACATGGTGCCCAGCGGGGATATTGAGGTAACTGTCGGTGCTTGTGGCCACTATATCATTATCCAGCGTGATGACGGTGGGGTTGTCGGCATCGGTGCTGCTGTTGTTAAGGGCGTCCTGAAGCCCAGTCCAGTTCATGCTTAACGTGGCGCTGACAGTCACGTCGCCGTCAGGCATGGTGAAGGTATAGACTCCTGCATTCACGCTGACGCTAACGTCGTCATTGTTGGCATCCTTTACGCTGTAACCAGTGAAGGAGTAACCATCAGGCACGGTGCAATCAAGGGTGACGTCAGTGCTTGGGGGGCAATAGGCATTGCTATTGTAGTTGACGATGCCCGTACCCGTGACGCTGACACCCGTGCCGAGAGTGATTTTTTGGACACGTCTGCAGTTATCGTCATCGGCATTTGCGCCATTCCCGATGTTCGTCCTGGATGTTTCATTCGTTTTGGCATTGTGCACGGAGCAGTTATAATATATGCAACCAGAAAGATGACTGCAGTTTCCAACAAGGGCACCGCTATAAGGACTTCCATATTCTGGATTGGCTGTGATTTCGGTATTAAGAACGAAACAGTTTTGTATGTTTGCACTATTGACAAATCCTGCGATACCACCGATATTTATCCTTCCAGTGATGGCAGCACTGTCCACGATGACATGTTCTACGACACCTTGGAGAAGATTCCCAAAGAGACCCCGATAAGAACCATTCCCGTTGTTAATAGTGAGATTCCGGACTACGTGGTCTTGACCGTTGTAGTGACCTTGAAATGGAAAACCCTTTTCCCCTTCCCCTATGCCCGTAAATCCATTGATATCTTTCATGTCGATGTCGGCGGTCTGACGGAACTTAAGGTTATTGCAAGGGTGAAAGGTTTCGTTTGTGCTGTTATCGCTATACGTACCCTTGATGACGTACACCTGCATGTCGTACAACGCCTGGGGGCTGCCTATCTCGTAGTAACCCGTATTGTCGCCGTTGTCGTGATACGTAATGCTTGCGGGCATGTCGCTTACTGTCTGTGCCCAGGCGTTTTGTCCCACTGTCAGGGCCGCAAGGGTCAGCATGGCGGCGAGGAGTTTGTGGTGGTTGTTTGGCTTTTTGCGGCGTTTGTGCAGGGCGTATGCCGCGCCCAGACCCACGAGCACAGCGATGCCGCTGCCCACGGGGGCGTCGGTGTCGCCAGTTTGGCCGTGTTGGCTGGGAAGAATTAGGCCGCCGGTGGTGCGGTCATATTCGTTGTAGTCTTCCGGCATGGAGCCGCGTTGGAACAGGCCACCGCCGTTTTGCGCCGTGGCGCAGATTGTCATTCCTAAGAGGATGGCAAGGGTTGATAATGTCTTTTTCATTGTATGTATTTTTGTTTTGTTATTTCATTTGTTGTAGGGGCGGACCCATGTGTCCGCCCGTTTAATTTGTTATGTCCGCCCGTTTCGTGGGTTGTTGACCGTTTTTGAGGAGGGCGGACACGCGGGTCCGCCCCTACGGGTGTTTATTGTATAACAATCTTCTGCGTCTTCACATCCTTTCCGTCAATCAGGCGCAATACGTACACACCTGCGGACAGCCCCGCCGTTGTTGTACGGTTGCCACATTGTGACAGCCCTACAGTAGTGGCCCAGGCGCTTTGTCCTAGCCCCATTGCGATGAGGAGTAGCAGCACCGCGAGGAGCTTGTGTTGGGTGCCTTTGGATTTGAAATGGTTGTTGCCATTGTTGTCTTTGCGGTCGTGCCGGCTCATCTTGAACATGCCATAGAAAATGCCCAAGGCGCAAGCAACCAAAACGATTGTTCCGATAATTTGAAAAGTTGCCATTGCTTGATGATTTTAATTTGACGATGGCAAAATTACAGGGACTCGTTTTTAGGGGCTTTATTTTGCGTCACAGGATTTTTAACCTGCGCCAAAAAAGCTTTATTATGCGCCAAAATCGTTTTATTCTGCGCCAAAAACTTTATTCTAAAGCACAAAACGGGATGTTTTGGGTGAAAATTAACTTCCCCTCAGGTATTCGGAAGGCGAAACACCCTTCATGCGCTTGAACACCTGCGAGAAGGCGCTCCCCGAGGAAAACCCCGACTCGAAACCCACCTGCTCCATCTTCAGCGACGGGTCCGCGTCGAGCAAATTGCAAGCGTGTTCGATGCGCAAGGTGTTGATGAGCTTGTAGAACGACTCGTACTCGCTGCGTGCAATGACCTCGCCGAGGTAGTTCTTGTTGGTGTGCATCCGTTGGGTGAGGTCGCTCATGGTTAGGTGGTCCTCCAAGTACAGCTTCTCGTTGCGGAGCAGGCCCAACAGCCTCGTTTCCATCTCCTTGCATTGCTCTTCCGTGAGGTGGTACTTGTCCGCAGGCTCAACCGTTTCTTCCGCCTTCTCTTCCTTCATGACTTGGGTCAGTTCGGGCAGGACTTTGTTCAAAACGGGCCTCAGGCTGCGGTGCGGATTGAGCGTGTAGATCGCAAACCACACGTTTACGACGATGAAGACAAGGTCGCGCACCAGCTTGGCTGTCGGGTGGTTGAGCACAAAGCAGCTGTACATCAGCAGGCAGATGGCCAAGGGCAGCCACTGGATTTTTTTAGCAAACAGCAACGGGAAGTCGCTTTCGTTGGAATATTCGTCCTCGTCGAGCTTGTGGATGTGGCGGTGAAGTTGGTTTCGGAACTTGATAAGTAGCCCGACATATATCGCCGCAACCACCGTAACAACCACAAACATAACCGTTTGGAAATTGTCAGAGAATGGAATCACGCCGAACACAGGTAATAGTAGTACCAACCAGCAAACGACGACTGGCAGCATGAAGAGGAACAGCTGCTTCGGCGTGGGGTATTCCAAGAAGAAGTAGCCTTTCACCAGCACCAGCATGTAGGACGAGAAAAACAGCACCGAGGTCCCATTGATGTAGAATAAGGCCTCCGCCTGCCCTATATGAAATAGGTAGGGCAGCTCGAAAAGTTGCAGCAAATAGAGCGTGGCGACGGCTTTTTGGGCCGGATACAGCTCATGGAAATGCTCCTTGAATGGCGTAGGGATATAGAAACGCTTCAGCAGCCAACCGTAAAGATTGGTTACGATGAAGGCCAGATTGGCCGAAAAACACAGCAATAAGGCGGTTCCTGAAGCCATTTTTTGTCTTTTTTGCGCGGCAAAGATAGAAATTTCACCCCAAAAAGAGCCAAATTTCACCCCAAATATGAAGTTTTCGCCACATTTCTCCCGCATTCGACACATTTTTTACACGGCATAGCACGTTGATGTACTTTTGCAGCGTTTTAATGCAGGGCGCGAGACTGCTTGACACGAGACGGTCTTTCTGTGAAAACAGAAGTCCCGTGTCCCACGTCTTGAGGTCCCGTGTCAAAAATAACTAAATTGAAAACGAAATGAAAATTATTGGAACAGGAAGCGCGCTGCCGGCCTTGACGGTGACCAACGAGGACTTGACCAAGTTTTTGGACACCAGCGATGAGTGGATCACCACCCGCACGGGCATACAGGCGCGTCATTTATTATCGACTGAAGATTTGTACGACATCGCCGTGGAAGCGGCTAACAAGGCTATTCAAGCCTCGGGCCTCCGTCCCGACCAGATTGATTTCCTTCTGGTCTCCAACGTGGCCAACCGCCATGTCACCCCGGGACTGAGCTGCATCGTGCAGAAACGCATTGGGCTCAGTTGCGCCGGCTTAGACATCAACGTGGCCTGCGCCGGATTCGTCAACGCGCTGATGCTCGCCGACGGCATGATGAAGGCCGGTCACGCGAAGAACATATTAATATTGTGTGCCGAGGAGCCCACCAAATACTGCAATTGGAAGGAACGCGACTGCAGCGTCCTCTTTGGCGACGGCGCCGGTGCGGTGGTCCTCACCGAGGGCAACGCCTTCAAGGACGTGAAGCTCACCATGATCTCCGACCGCGACGTGCTCTATTACGAGCGTAGCATGGAGCCCACGCCTTTTGAGGAGAAGTACATCGTTGGGCAACCTCTCGTGATGCGGGGTAAGGAGCTGTTCCGCACCGCCGTGACCGAGTCGGCCAAGGATATCCAGACCATCTTGAATCGCGCCGGCTACACCCACGACGACATCGATTGGTTCATGCTGCATCAGGCCAACAAGCGCATCATCGAGGGCATCCGCAACATTGTGGGCGGCCCCTGCGCGAAGTACCCGACCATCATCGAGAAATACGGCAACACCTCTTCGGCGAGCATCCCGATCATGCTCGATGAGATGCTGCACGACAACAAAATCAAGGCTGGCGACAAGGTCGTGATGAGCGCCTTCGGCGCAGGATTCGTCTCGGCGGCCTGCTTGTGGGAATGGGAATTTTAATGGATACGCTTTGCGTCATTGCGAGCAAAGCGAAGCAATCCAGCCTTGAAAAGGAGATTGCCACGGCCTACAGCCTCGCAATGACATAACAAGAATAAAAGAACAAACAATAGAATATGGAAACAAGAAGAGTAGTAATCACTGGTATGGGTGCCGTTTCGCCCATTGGCAATGACCTGCCGACGATATGGAAAAACCTGATGGATGGCTATTGTGGCATCGACTTCATCAAGTCGTTCGACACCACCGACCTCCCCGTGAAGATCGCCGCCGAGCTGAAGGACTTCGACCCTGAGGCTTGTGGCGTCGACAAAGCTTTCGTCAAGCGCAACGACCGCTTTGCTATTTATACTTTGGCCGCCGCTTATCAGGCCATGAAGGACAACGAGGACATGCAAATGTCACCTGACCGCCTCGGCGTTTATGTCGGTTCCGGCATCGGCGGTTTCGACACCATCATGCGTGAGGTCATCAAATATAATGAAGAAGGTGCGCGCTGGATTTCGCCTCTCATGATTCCCACCATGATTGGCAACATGGCTTCGGGCAGCGTTGCCATCAAATACAATGCCCAAGGTCCCTGCGTGCCCATCGTGACGGCTTGCGCCACGGGCAGCCATAGTATCGGCGAGGCATACCGCGCCATCAAGCACGGCTACGCTGATGCCATCATAGCAGGTGGCTCGGAGGCGGGCATCAACCCTGTGTCGATTGGTGCTTTCGCCAACTGCAAGGCCCTCACCAAGGCTGAAGACCCGAAACACGCCTCGTTGCCGTTCAACAAGAACCGCGAGGGCTTCGTGATTGCTGAAGGTTCGGGTATCGTCCTTCTTGAGGAATACGAGCACGCCAAGCAACGCGGCGCGACCATCTATGCCGAACTCTGCGGCTACGGCAACAGCTGCGACGCTTACCACAGCACTGCCCCGCGTCCTGATGGCACCACACAGAGTCTGGCCATCAAGCAGGCTTTGCAGGAAGCCAACTTCAAGGCTGGCGAGAGCATCTACATCAACGCACACGGCACGGGTACCCCGATGAACGACAGCGGCGAGACCAAGGCTATCAAGATTGCGATGGGCGAGGAGGAAGCTCGCAAGGCGCACATTAGCTCTACGAAGTCGGAGATGGGTCATGCCCTTGGTGCTGCTGGTGCCATTGAATTGATTATCAGTGTGATGGCGTTGAACAACGGTATCATCCCGCCCACCATCGGCTTGGACGAGCCCGATCCTGAATGCGACTTGAACTATACGCCCAATACTCCTGTCAAGGCCGACGTGGACATTGCGATTTCCAACTCCTTGGGCTTTGGCGGACATAACGCTTGTCTGGCGATTCGTAAAGCCCTGTAAGGGCGAAGGATATTAAGCAGGGGTGAAGCGCAGCGGAACCCCTGTGCATAAAGAAACAACACAGTAATAAATAACAATATGAACAGAGACGAAATCAAACAGTATCTCCCGCACCGCGAGCCCATGCTCCTGGTCGACGAAATGACTTTAGACGAGAACCACGTTTGCCATTCCAAGTACCACGTGACAGGCGAGGAGTTCTTCCTGCAAGGCCACTTCCCGGGCGAACCCGTCGTGCCAGGCGTCATCCTTTGCGAAATCATGGCCCAAAGTTGCGCCCTACTGATGAAGGACGACCTCATCGGCAAGCTAACCTTCTACACCGGCATCGACAAGGTGCGCTTTAAGAATAGCGTCAAACCGGGCGACACTGTCGAAGTGGAAGCCACGTTGACCTATCACCGCGCCAACATTTACATCTGCTCCGCCGTGCTCAGCGTGGACGGCAAGATGTGCGTCAAGGGCGAACTTTCCTTTGCCCTGCTCCCCGACACCCGAAACAAGCAATGAATCCAAAACCTTGAATTTTAAATCTTTAAATTTTAAATCAGACTATGGCAACAATTCAAGACAAGACAAGGGCGTTGATTTCCTCCAAGCTGAAACTCGCCGAAAGCGAGATTACGGAGGAGAAGAACCTTTTCAACGATTTGGGTGCCGATTCGCTTGACTTCGTTGAGCTTTCCGTGCTTCTTGAACAAGAATTCAACGTGAAGTTCACCGAAGAAGACACGAGCCAGGTCAAGACTGTCGGAGATATTTATGCACTGGTTGAGAAATACACAAAATAATCATAGAAATTATGTCACAAAATCGGCAAAACAAGCAAAACCTCTATCATTACATCGGAAGCACACCAACCGGCAGCTTCCGGCGGCAAGCGGTTGCGCGCCGACAAGGTCGTGGCTTTGTGGGTTTTGAGAGTTTTGTGACCAAAAAAAGACAAACACAATGAAACTATTAGAAAATAAAGTGGCTCTGATTACGGGAGCTGGACGTGGCATTGGCAAGGCAATCGCCATGCGTTTTGCCCAGGAAGGCTGCAAGATCGCCTTCACCGATATTGCACTGAACGATGTCGTTTTGGAAACCGAAAAGGAATTGAAGACCATGGGTGTCGAGGCCAAGGCATACGCCTCTAACGCTGCTAACTTCGCTGAGACTCAGCAGGTTGTTGAAGAAATCGTCAAGGACTTTGGTCGTATCGACATCCTCGTCAACAACGCGGGCATCACCAAAGACACCGCCCTCAAGCGTATGACCGAGGAGCAGTGGGATGCCGTCATCAACGTGAACCTCAAGTCGGTGTTCAACTTCACCAAGGCTGTGCAACCCGTCATGTGGAAGCAGGCTGGCGGTAGCGTCATTAACATGAGCTCCGTGGTGGGCGTGTCGGGCAATGCCAACCAGTGCAACTATAGCGCTTCGAAGGCCGGCATCATCGGCTTCACCAAGAGTGCGGCCAAGGAGATGGGCGTGCGTGGCATCCGCCACAACGCCATTGCCCCTGGCTTCATCATCACCGCCATGACCAATGCCCTGCCGGATGACGTTCGCAAGGCTTGGGAGAGCCTCATTCCGCTGCGTCGCGGCGGTACCCCCGAGGATGTGGCCAACGTAGCCCTCTTCCTCGCCTCAGACCTCAGCGCGTATGTCACGGGCCAGGTCATCCACTGCTGTGGTGGTATGAACTGCTAAAAAGAACAGAAAACGAAAACGAGCCTGCGGGGCTTCGGACCAGAATCCGAGGTCCCGCTTTTTTAGCTTTAATCGCTTATTTGATTGGTTGGGATAGATTTTTTTGCCATTTAGAGTTTTATTCTTTTATTTTCAATAGGTTTGTTTATTTTTGCATCCCAAATAATCTCATTTAAATGAAAAGTATTAAATTACCTAAAGCGTTGTTTTTCATAGCATTGTTGCTATCAACCATTTTGTGTGAAGCACAGCCTCCCGGCGGTCGTCCTCCTGGTGGTGGCCCGCCTCCTGGTGGCCGTCCCCCGTTTGGCGGCGACAGACCTTGGGGTCAGCCTGGGGGTGAAATGCCTACGGTGAAGCCGAAGAAGAAAGTGCGTGAAGGCGACACCTTCCAAGTGGTCGGCGTGTTGCGCGACGCCAAGACGGGGGAATATATGCCCTACGTCAATGTGGCCGTGCTCGATTCCGTTGACAATGAGTTCGTTAAAGGTGGCATCAGCAATGTGGACGGCGTGTTCGAAATCATGGACGTGCCGCAAGGGTCTTACCTGTTGCGTGTCTCGGCTATTGGTTATGAGAGTTATACTCATCCGTTCAAAGTGACCAACAACACCAACCTCGGCACCTTGCGCATCAATCCTGGCGTGACTTCGCTCGGTGAGGTCACGGTGGCCGCCGAAAGGCCGCTGTATGCCATGGACGGCGAGAAGCTCATCTACAACGTCAGCGAAGACCCGTCCATCCAGACTGGTACCACCGAGGATGCTTTGCAGAACGCGCCTGGCGTGGAGGTCGACGTGGAGGGCAACATCACCTTGCGTGGCGTTTCGAGCGTGGAGATTTGGGTCAATGATAAGCCCTCGAAACTCACCGAAGAGAACCTCAAGACCTATCTCCAGACTTTGCCCGCCAACGCCATTGCGCGTATCGAGACCATCACCAATCCTTCGGCTAAGTATGCCACTGACGCTGAGGCGGTTATCAACATCGTCACTTCAGCGCACATCAAGAGCAACCAGTTCGTCAGCTTCGGCGTGAACGGCTCCAACCAGCCTTTCGTTTCGCCTTGGATCAGTTACATGTGGAAGAAGGAAGGCTTGAGTATCAATGTTTTCGCCTCGGGACGCTATAGCGACCGCGACAATACCTCCGAAGGTTGGGCGTTGAAGCGCCGCGATGCCGCCACCCCAGGCGAATATGAGGTGACTTGGGCAGATACGACCTCGCAAATCGACGATAGCCGCAGCCTCAGCGGCAACTTGTTCATGAATGTCGACTATGAGATTGACTCCACAAGCGACATCTCCTTCGATGCAGGTGGTTTCTATAACAACAACAGGAACAATATGTTACGCACAGAGAAGCAGGTTTATTTCTTCCTTGATTCTCTGCCGCCTTATTCGACGCTCCTTATCGACAACAGCACCGATAACAGCAAGATGAGCTCGATTTTCGGCCATGTGGGCACCGACTACACCAAGAAGTTCGACAATCTGGGACACAATCTCCGCATCGGACTGAATGGACGGATCACCAACAATGCCAGTGAAGAGTGGTACAATCGTTTTTACGATGAGTATCACTCCAACCTTGATGAACACCGTTACATGCTTTCGAACAGCTTTGGCTATGGGGCCAGCCTCGATGCCCGATACAACCGTCCTTACAGTCTGGATGGCGAGATGAGCTATGGCCTCCGTGTCGACTATCAGCAGGACAACAACACCTACGACCGTTTCAACGACACCAGCGGCTTTGTGGTGGATGAATTGCGCACCTACCAATTCAAGGGGAACGAGGCGAGCGTCAATGCCGATGTCAACTGGACGCACCGCTGGGGCGGCTTCACTTTGAGCACCGGCTTGGGCGTGGGTGGCGACCGCATCGGCTATAACTACATCAGCACGATGCCTTTCGCTGACGACAGCACGCTGTATTTCCTCAACGTGCGCCCCTCGATTCACCTGACCTACCGCACGGAAGACATGCATAATTTCAAGATCAACTATTCCTTACGCATGTCGCATCCCCAAGAAGAACAAATCAGCACCTTCCGCCGTTACGGTGAGGACAGCTATTCGACTGGTAACCCCAATGGACTGAAAAGCGGCTTTACCCATAGTATGGAAGCCGGTTGGCAGAAGTTCTTTGAGCGTTTCGGCAACATCGGCGTGGAAGCCTACGGTCGCTTGAGCACCAACGAAATCAGCTCACTGACTGATGCCGAATACGACGATTACTTGGAGCGAATTGTCAGCTACTCAATGCCTTACAATATGGGTACCTCGTGGCGTTACGGTGCTTCACTCAACATGACCTACCGCCCAAGTGGCTTCTTCAACGTGCGCCTCTATGCCAACCTTTACGACTACGGCTACAAGATGGAATACGACCGCGATGGCGTGCACCAGGTTGACATGAACGAGAAATGGTCGTGGAGCGTCCGCCTCAACGCTTGGGCAAAACTGTTCGACCGCTTGCAGGTGACGGCTTCGGCCAACTACAGCTCACCCACCATCAGCTTGATGAGTGTGCGCAAGGCACGCTATTTCCTCAATTTGGGTCTTCGCAGCGACTTCTTCAAGCGCCGTTTGTCGGTGTTTGTCAACGTGCAAGACATCTTCAACTGGGGCGCCAGAATCGGTTCGGGTTCGACCAACACCAACCCGTACTATCTCAGCGACAACACCCGTAAGATGCTCAACAGCCGCTACATTTCGGCAGGCTTCACGCTGCGTTTCGGTAAGATGGAGCTCGAAAGACAGGCCAAGGAAGGCAGCGGCGAGGCTGGCGATAGCTTGGAATAATCGTCAAATCAACATCTGACCATGAACAGTAAATTCACCATCCGCCCTGCGCGGCCTGAGGAGACTGGCCTTGTTCTTGAGTTCATCAAGAAACTCGCCGTCTATGAGAAATGTGCCGATGAAGTCGTCGCTGACGAAGCCACCTTGTATCACTCCCTTTTTGTGGAACATTCCGCTGAGGTCGTCTTTGCCGAAGAAGACGGCGTGGCTGTTGGTTTCGCCTTGTTTTTCCACAATTTCTCGACCTTTGTAGGGCGCAAAGGGCTTTATCTCGAGGATTTGTTTATCCTTCCCGAGAAACGTGGATTGGGTTATGGGAAAGCTTTACTGAACTATTTGGCTCAAATTGCCGTGGAGCGCAATTGCGGTCGAATGGAATGGATTTGCCTCGACTGGAACCAGTCCGCACTGAAGGTCTACCGCAGCATCGGAGCCATTCCGATGGACGAGTGGACGGTGCAACGCTTAGACGAGGCGGCTTTGCGCCGTTTTGCGGCGCAAAGCGCTTCGTAAACCTAAATCATTTTCCAAATCCGCCTAAAGCCGTGTAGAGGTTGATGAGTGCTTGGATCATCTCGTATCGGTTCTGCACTTGCGCGAGTTGCGCCGCAAGCAGCGATTCCTGTGCGGTGAGGACCTCCAAATAGGTGGTCGAGCCGTGGTTCATCAACTCGGAGGTGGCTGTATAAGCCTCCTGTAGGGCATCAACGCGGATGTCGATGTGCTGGGCCTTCTCTTCTGCCGTTGTGCAGGCGTTTTTGTATTTATACACCTCGCTGCCGGCGTTGTAAAGGGTATAGACGAATTGTTCTTGGGCTATCTCTTGGTTGGCCTTGGCGTTTTTGAGTTGCGCATTGAGTTGTCCGCCTTGGAAGATGGGCTGCGTCAATGAGCCTACAGCCTGCGCAATGAGGCTGAGCGCGTTGAAAGAGCCGCCATAACCGAACAAACCGTCGATGCTGAGCGTAGGATAGAAGGACTGACGCGCCTGTTGGGTGCTGTAGTAGGCAATTTCCATTTCGCGTTCAGCCATACGCACATCGGGACGGGCATCGAGCAAACGAATAGGCAAACCGAGGTGCAGTTCCTCGGGCATCTCAAATTGCTCGAAAGTGGAACGCTCGATGTGGTGCGGTGGCTCGGCGAGCAACAGGCAGAGCGATGCTTCCATGGTGCGGATGTCGTTGCGCAAATCAATAATACTGGCTCGCAAATCCTCCAACGAAGCCTGCATCTCATACACCGCAGGGCTTTGGTAGATGCCTGCCTGATATAAGGCTTGCGTGGTGTTGTACGATTCCTCATACAGCTTCTCGGTCTCCTCCGAAATCTTCAGCTCACGGTCGAGCATCACCAATTTGTAGTAATAATCGGCGACGTTGGCGGCCAACTCGACTTGCACTGCCTGACAGTAATCCTCGTCGTAGGCAAGTCTCGCCTTTGCCGAACGAATCTTGCTTTGGGTCTGGCCGAAAATGCCCAACTGCCAGCTGGCCCTAATGGGAAGCTGAACGCTGTTGCTGTAGGGATAATTAACGGAGACCGATGGGGCGAGCGACAAGGTGGGCGCATAACCCCATTTGGCGGATATCACCTCGTTTTGCGCCTGCTCGATGTAGAGTTGCGCTGTCTTCATGTCAGTGTTGTTGGCCCAAGCCGTATTGATGAGCTGTTGGAGCTTGGGGTCCTTGAACACGGTCTGCCAGCTCATGTCGCCCATCGACACCGTGTCTTGCAAATCAATGACATCGCCCATGATGTCATTCCGAACAGTGGCGTCCGACTCGTATTTCTTATAGAGGTTGCAGCCTGACAGCAACAGCAACCCAACGCATATCAAAACTATATATCTTTTCATAGCGGTCATTGTTTGTTTTACTCAACTTCTTCTTTTTCTGGTGTTAGTCTCTCGTGCACTTTCTGGAAGACGATGTACAAGGCCGGCGTGACGAACAAGATGGCGAGGATACCCACCAACATGCCGCCCACCACAGCGATGGACAAGGATTTGTTGCCCACAGCACCGGCGCCGCCCTCGATGATCAGCGGGATCATACCGATAATCATGGTCAAGACGGTCATCAGGATGGGACGCAAACGGTCTTTACACGCACCAAGAGCAGCATCGTAAACCGACATTCCTTCCTTGCGTTTCTGCACGGCGAACTCAGTGATAAGGATGGCGGTCTTGGCCACCAAACCCATCAGCATGATGACACCCGTTTGCACATAAACGTTGACGCCAACACCCATTAGCGATTCCAAGGGTCGAACCGCGAGGTAAGCTCCGAAGATGCCGAACGGGATGGACAACAACACTGCAAAGGGAATAAATACCGAGTTGTACAAGCAGGCGAGGATGAGGTAGATTAACAACACCGCGATGCCATAGATGATGATGGTGTCGTTGGATTCGGCACTTTCAGCTTCCTCACGAGCCATACCGCCGAACTCGTAGCCATAGCCTTCAGGGAACACTTCCTCCATCAACTCGTCGATAGCGGTACGCACATGCGCTGAGGTGTATCCTGAGGCAGGCATGACACTAAGGTTATAGCATGTAAAGAGGTTGAACCTGCGTTCTTGTGAAGGACCCATCATCGGCGTGAGGGTGACAAACTCCGATACGGGAGACATCTGGTCTCCAGTCTGAACGAAAATACTGTTGAGTACATTCGACTCCATGCGATACTCATCGCTGGCTTCCACAAGCACTTGGTAAACCTTTCCGTATTGGATGTAGTTGGCGATATACTTTCCCGCAAGATTGGTGCCGATGGTTTCTACGACGGTCTTTGGCGAGATTCCTTTGCGCTTGCAGGCCGCCACGTCGACATCGAGTTTAAACTTCGGATAGTTGGGCGAGTACGAAGCCATAGCCGCCAGAACCTCTGGACGTTCGTTCAGTTTCTGTGTGAACTCGGTCGCGTAATTGATGAAGGTCTCGTCGTCGTCGCTTGAGCGGTTTTGGAGGTTCAACTCCATCATGGAGCCTGTACCATAACCTGGAATCTGAGGCATCTGGAAGGGTGTGACATCGGCTTCTGGCATGTTCACCCTTGCCCATAAGCCGATTTGTTTCTGCACATCTGCGATGCTGTAGAACTCACGGTCGTCCCAGTTCTTGAGCCGTACCATCAACGTGGCATAGTTAGTACCAGCACCGCCGTTCATCATGGAGTAACCAGTCATGGCACCCACTAATTCAGTGTCGTCAAGGCTCTTGATAAACGTCTCAAGCTTCTCGGCAGCCGCTTGGGTTTCGTTCAAGTAAGTGCCAGGGGTAGTGGTAACGTCAACCAAGAGGAAACCTTGGTCTTCCTGAGGAACCAGTTCCTGTTGGGCTGTACTCATGAGCCATACCAAGCCTACACCGAAGCCAATCAACAGGATCCAAGCGAAAGCCGGACGCTTAATGAATTTGCCTACACCTTTTACATATTTGTTCAACAAGGCGTTGTAAGCTGCATTGTAGCCTAATCTGACGTAATAATTCAAGCCTTTACGTTCTTTTTCGCCTGGGTTCTTGGGTTTGAACAAAATGGCACAAAGGGCAGGACAGATGGTCAGAGCCGAGAGGCAGGAGATACCCACGGAACCCGCCATGATGAAACCGAACTGCTTGAAGAAGGTGCCTGAGGTTCCCGACATGAAGGTCACGGGGATGAACACAGCCATAAACACCAAAGTCGTCGAGATAACGGCTGCCGTCACTTCGTTCAGTGCGGCGGTGGTAGCTGAAGCCGCAGTCTTGTATTTTCCAGTCTCCATCTTCGCCATCACTTCTTCCACCACCACGATGGCATCATCAACCACTGTACCGATGGCCAACACCAACGCGAATAGCGTCAACAAGTTTAGCGAGAACCCCATGGCCTGCACGATGGCAAAAGATCCAATCAACGACACGATGATGGAAACCGAGGGGACCAATGTGGCCTTGAAGTCCTGAAGGAACAGATACACGATGAGAATCACAAGGATAATGGCGACGATAAGGGTCTCAACCACACTGTGCATGGAAGCATAAAGGAAGTCATCGGAAGTCTCCAAAAGTTTAAACTCCAGTCCTGCCGGCAATGACTTGGAGAGTTCCTCAATCACCTTATTAATTTCGGCGTTGACCTGAGTGGCGTTGGCACCAGGTGACTGTTTGACGATAAACGTGGCACCAGGATGTTCGTCAATGTTAGAGCGAAAGTCATACGACTTGGTTCCGAGCTCCACATCCGCCACATCTTTCAGACGCACGATTTCGCCGTCAGAAGAGGCACGGACAATAATCTGTTCGAATTCGCTCATGTCATTGAGCAGTCCGTGGAACTCGATATCGATCTTGTTGATGGTACTTTCGATTCTACCGACAGGCGACACCAAGTGCTGCTCGTTAATGGCACTGATGATCTCGTTTGGGGTGATGCCGTAGGAGGCCATCACATCCGGTTTGATCCAGATACGCACACCGTAAGTGTCGCCGATGAGCTGGGTAAGACCCACACCTGTGACACGACTTACTCTTGGTATTACGTTGATGTCCAAGTAGTTGGCGATAAACTTCTGATCAAACCGATCATCAGTACTTTCCAAGGAGAGGATCTGCAAGATGGAGTTGACACTCTTTTGCACGATGACACCTTGGGTAGTCACATCGGCAGGCAACAAACCCTCGGCCTGGCTCACGCGGTTTTGTACGTTCACGGTGGCTTGGTCGGGATCGGTGCCTTGCTTGAAATACACGTCGATTTCAGCGCTACCGTTGGAGAAGGCCGTTGAAGAGATATACATCATATCCTCCACACCGTTCACCTGTTGCTCGATAGGCATGATGACCGATTTCATCACTGAGGAAACGTCGGCACCAGGATAGCTGGCCTGGATGATAACCTGGGGAGGTGCAATATTCGGGTATTGTTCGATCGGCAGCGAGACGAGTCCCACCACGCCGACGAGGCAGATCAGCACGGCGACGGCAAGAGCGGCCACCCAGTGCTTGACAAAAAACTTTTGTTTCTTGGCGTTTTCCATCGTTATCTTACTTTAGCACCGTTTGACAATTTGCTTGCACCGTTAGTGATGACTTCATCACCGATATTAAGTCCTTCGGTGATGTAATACTCAGTTCCGTCGTTCGAAGGATAAACCTTGCAGATGATGCCTTCCACCGTGCCGTCTTCTTTGATGCGATAGAACATCATCTGGTCTTGCAGGCGCACGGCAGCAGTTTGAGGCACGCACAAAATGCTATCCAACGTAATGGGCAGGATGATGTTGGCCGACAAGCCGGAACGAAGCACTCTGTCAGGGTTCTCAAACTCAGCCTCACAAAGCACCGTACCCGTGGTCGGGTTCACAATAGCGTCAATCCTTGTCACTACGCCGTCATGGTCGTAGATGGATCCGTCTTTGAGCTTGAGTTTCAGTTTGGGCATGGCATCACCGATAAACTTGCCGTTGGGGCCTTCCATGCCCTTTGGACCGATGCGCAGTTTGTACTCCTTCACCATATCAAGCAATTGTGCCTCCGTAAGAGAGAAGTCGGCATCCACCAGACTGTTGTCGCTTACGGTGCAGAGATATTGAGTGCGGGTGGCCATGTCGCCGACATCAAAACCGTTGGCATCGACATATCCATTGACAGGTGCGGTCACGTTGCAATAGCCAAGGTTGGTTCTCGCGATGTTGAGCATGGCTTCAGCCTGCTGGACCGACGCTTTTGCCGAGTTGTAGTTGTTGAGACTGGTTTGGAGCACATAGTCGCTGATGATTCTCTTTTCATACAGCTTTTGGTTCGACTCATACTCGAGCTTTGTGGTCTCCATCGAGGCTTTGGCCACATTCAGGTTGGCAGCGGCGGATTGCACGCTGAGCTGGTACTCGGTCGGGTCAATAACATAAAGTGACTGACCTTTTTGCACCTTGGTGCCACTGGTGAAATTCTTTTTCGTGACAAGACCTTCCACCTGGGGGTAAACCTTGATTTCAGTCGTGCCGCTGGTTGTTGCCGGGAACGACATGTTGTACACACGCGACTCAGGTTGCAGCACCTTGGTCTCGTATTTCACTTGCGGCGCTGCCGCTTTTTTGTCCTTGCTTCCCTTGCAGGAAGACATTGTGCAGCAGGCCAATAGCAGCACTGCGCACAAAAGATAATACCGTTTACTCATAACTTGCTTATTTTTAATTGATTCTATTTTTAATTGCTTTTATTAACATGCGGCAAAAATAGTAAAAATAGGAATAAAATAAATCTATTATTTTGAAGTTTAATAAAAAGCTGTATAATTGCACTCAGATTTCTGAAATTGGAATTGGTAAAATTATCTGATAATCAATGAATTGAGATGATGTCAGAACGCATGGAATTTGATGCCATCATCCTCCAAAACGAGAACATGGACGCTGCCTATGTGGAGGTGCCTTTCGATATTAAGGCGCTGTTCGGCAAGGGCAGGCTGTTGGTTCACGCCACTTTCGACGGTGAGCCTTACGATGGCCAAATCGTGAAGATGGGAATGCCTTGCTTCATCATCGGCCTGCGGAAAGACATTCGGAAGAAGATCGGGAAGACCTTCGGCGACGTGGTTCACGTTACTTTTACGGAACGATTGTAAGCCTCAATACCCTTATCGGTTTGTCTTTGCCTTGGTATTGGCTTTCGTCGATGCAGGTCTCGCCGGTGGGCACGAAGCCGCATTTTTCCATCACGCGGCCCGAGGCGGGATTGTCGATGAAATGGCCGCTGATGAGCGATTTGATTTCCGTTGTCTTGCGGATGTGGTCGAGCATCAATTTCAGTGCTTCCGTGCAAATGCCTTGGTTCCAATAAGGCTTAGCCACCCAATAGCCGCAAAGAGGTTCGCCCTCGCGTGTTGGAAGATTGCTTTCGGGCGCAGGCATATACCCTATCGCACCGATGGGTTCGCCCGTTTCTTTGAGTTCGATGGCCCAATTGGTGTCGTTATGAAACACCGTTCGGATGATTTCCAAACTTTCCTCCACGCTCTTATGGGGCGGCCATCCAGCACGAGGACCTACTTCAGGGTCACTGGCATATTTGAACAGTGCCTCGGCGTCATCTTCGCGCCATGGGCGCAATAGTATTCTATTCGTTTCCATTATTGCAATTATTATTTCTGCTTTTTTTCCTATCGTAATATTCCGCCGTGGCGGTGAAAAACACATCGCCGCTGCTATTGAGGGCGGTCTCAACGGAGTCTTGCACCACGCCAATGATAAAGCCTATGGCGACGGCCTGCATGGCCACGTCGTTGCCGATGCCAAAGAACGAACAGGCCATCGGGATAAGCAACAACGAACCACCTGCCACGCCCGAGGCGCCGCAGGCACCGAGGGTGGCAATGAGACCCAGAAATACCGCAGAGGCGAAACTGACCTCTACACCTACGGTGTGCGCTACGGCGAGCGCAAAGACGGTGATGGTCACGGCGGCACCGTCCATGTTGATGGTAGCACCCAAAGGAATGCTGACGGAATAGAAGTCTTCATCGAGGTTGAGTTTCTTACACAGCGCCATATTGATGGGAATATTGGCTGCCGACGAGCGCGTGAAGAAGGCATTTAGCCCACTCTCCTTCAAGCAGGTGAACAACAACGGGTAAGGGTTCTTCCGCAGCATCATAAAGGAAATGAGCGGATTGAAAACCAAGGTGTTAACCAACATACAGCCCACCAAAAGCAGCAGCAGGTGACCGTAGGTCGTGAAGACCTCAAGGCCGTTCTCCGACACGGTCGTGAAGACCAGTCCGAGGATGCCGAACGGAGCGAACTCGATAATCCATTTCACCACTTTTGAAATCACTGTGGCAAAATCGTGGACCACGGCGATGGTGGTTTTATTGGCCAATTTCTTGAGGGCAATGCCGATGATGATGGACCAAAACAGGATAGCGATGTAGTTGGCGTTGGCAATGGCCATAATGGGATTGGTCAGCATACCCGTCAGCAGGTTGGTGAACACTTCCGATAACGAGCCCACAGTACTTTCCATCTCGGGCACTTCAGCCAATTGCAAAGTCACGGGGAACATGAAGCTACCCACCACCGCACAGATGGCCGCGATGAAGGTGCTCAACATATAGACTGCAATCAAGGCGGCGAAACGTTGCCCATGGCCTTTGCCCGCCTTGGCGATAGACGAGGTCACCAACACCGCAACCAATACAGGGGCGATGCCCTTCAAGGCACTGACGAACATCTTGCCAAGGATGCCAATGCCCGTCCACGAAGGCACCAACAGACCCAACACCGCTCCGATGACTAGTCCGATAAAGATACGCAACATCAAACTGACGTTGGTGTATTTCTTGACGATTTGGGCGGCTTTATTCATGACATGTTTTTAGAATTGTGCCGCAAAAATACAAAAAAGGCGCAACCGTTTTGCGACTGCGCCTTGTTTCATCATCAGTATCTCAAATAATGAGGCCATTCAACTCTCAAACTCACGAAGTTCTTCGAGGCCACGTTCTATCTCCTGCATCTGCTGCGCGTGGCGGCGACGATGCCAGAGACCAAGCACAAAGGCCATGGCGAAAGTGAACAGCGTGAGTCCTATGACAATCAGCACTCTATTGGTTTCAAACACATAGCCAGCCGTTGGGTTGAAACCAAGTTCTATGATATAGAAAGCAACCATGGCTAAACAAACGGCTGCGATTTCCAAATACTTCTGTTGGTGGCATATCTGTTTGTAGCGCAAGACCAATCGGCTGAGTTCGTTGCAGCTCTTGCCTCCCATGTCGAACTTCGACAATAAGGTGAGTTTCCATATTATCGGAATCAATCCCAATATCATCATGGCTTCAACAATTGCGAACGAAATGGCGCGAATAGGTGTGTTCATATAGATATAGGGGAATAGGATGCCGATGATTAGGATATTAACCACAAAAAAGTAAAGGTTTTGTCCCACGATACCCTTGTAGGCGGATTTGGTTTTCTGCTGAATCATCTCCTTCACCATGCGAAGATTCACTATTTCTGTTTCTGCCAGACGCTTGTCGAGCGCGTTCCAAGTGGTTTTTAATTCGTCAAGTTCCATATTGCTTTGAATTTTAACTGTTAGACATTTTCTTGAGTTTCTCTTTGACGCGATTGAGCTTCACGGCGACGTTAGTCTTAGAGATGCCGAGGATATCGGCCATCTCCTGATAACTCCGTTCTTCGAGCCAAAGGAGAATCAGCGCGCGTTCCAATTTCCCTAGCTGGTTGATGAGTTTGTAGAGTTCTTGAAGTTGGGCAGCGGTCCCTTCATCGGCTGCAATCTGTGCCATGTCCGCCGTTAAGGGAATGGTCTGCGGACGAGTGCCAGAGCGACGTAGAAACGTGATGCAGGTGTTCATGGCGATGCGATAGACCCATGTCACGAGTTTGCTATCACCCCGATAGCGCGGGAAACTCTTCCATAGGTTGAGCACCGTTTCCTGAAACAGGTCGTTCAGGTCGTCCTGGTTGTTGGCATAGATGTAGCACACCTTGTAGATCGTCCGCTTCTGAGCCTCAATCACCTCCAGGAATTCTTTCTCTAATTCTTTTGTCTCCATTTTTTAGCTTTCATCGTTTGCTTCGTTAGTCGCAGGAAAAACGGAATAATTACAGGTGACTGCAAAAAAGTTTCTAAAAATAGAGAAAAATATGACAGCTAAAACAAAAATATCTATTTTTGCGTTGCGAAAAGTTCGTTACGAAAGTTTCGTTACGAGATTTACGCAATGAAAACACATATCATTATGGCAAAAGCAAAACAGAAACAACTTGATAATCCGTTTGTTTATCAAGGATATGAAGGACCAGAATATTTCTGTGACCGAGAGGAAGAGACAAAAAGCATGATTTCTGCACTCAATAATGGGCGCAATTTAACCCTAATTTCTCCACGAAAAATAGGAAAAACAGGACTAATAAACCACGCTTTTTATCAAATTAAGAAGGAAAACAAGGATGCTATTTGCATTTATGTTGACATCTTCTCAACCAAAAACCTACAGGAATTTGTGGAAACATTGTGCAGGGCAGTTATCGAAGACGCATTGGAAAGGGAGAAGTCGTTTGGCAACAAGGTTCTGGATTTCTTCAAGGGATTACGGCCTACGATTACCCCTGACTTGATGACTGGATTGCCCACTGTTTCCGTCAGTGTGGTTCCCGTGCAGGCTGAATATACGCTCAAGAGCATCTTCACCCATCTGAACGACCTGAACAAGCCCGTGTATCTGGCCATCGATGAGTTTCAGCAAATTACGGAATATCCGGAGAAAGGCACCGAGGCCATGTTGCGTTCCTATATCCAGTTTATCCACCATGTGAAGTTTATCTTTTCCGGTAGCAAGAAGCATTTGATGGAAGAGATGTTTTGTGCCCCCAATAGGCCTTTCTATCAGAGTACGCAACTGATGAATCTGGAGCCACTTCAAGAGGAAACCTACTATGATTTTGCCAGAAAGTTCTTTGAGGCAAAGAAAGGCTCGTTCAACCAAGAGGTGTTCCATAACATCTATCAGCGTTTCGATGGCTATACTTGGTATCTGCAAGCCATCTTGAATCGGTTGTACGAGCAAGGGAAAAAGGTGGAAACGGACAGACAAGCGGTCGAGGCTATTCTGTTTCATGTCAATGCCTTGGCACCACATTATCAGATGCTTGTCTCGTTTTTGACCGACAACCAGTTCAGTCTGCTTAAAGCCATTGCCCATGCGGATGTTGTTGAACAGCCGTTGGGCAATGAGTTTATCAAACGCTTTGAATTGCCTACCACCAGTAGCGTCAAGTCAGCATTGAAAGTATTGGTTGATAAGGATTTGGTTTATCAAACCTCTGAAGGTTACATCGTGTATGACCGCTTTCTCGGCCTTTGGCTGAAGAGGATTTGATTTGTCTCACTTATATCCTGCCAACGGATTATTCCACCATCACCCGCGCCACATGGTTTTCCCCATCCGCATCCCTAATCCTCACTAAATAAACCCCTTCCACCAATCCGCTCAAATCAATCTCATTCGTCCCCCGCGCCGTCTTCACCATCTGCCCAAGGGGATTGTAGAGCTGCACTTCATCTGCTTCAACGCCTTCAATAACAACTCTGTCCTTTGCTGGATTGGGAAATACCGAAATCGTTTGCGTATCGTTTTCTTCTGGAACGTTTTGATATTGTGGATTGATGTAATCGCAATTGTTCCAGTAATAACTGACATGACCTATTTCAGTATCAGAATAGCACCTCAAATAACCTCCTTCATTAGCATCGAATGTCCAATGATCTTCTGGAAACAAATAAACGCCTATAGGTCCAATTCGTTCAATGACCCGAACCGTACAGGGTTGTTGCCCATACATATAATTCCCATATCCCCAATTAGAATTTTCTGCGTCAATAATATCAATGTATCTCAATTTTGTGCCATTGATGGTGACGGTTCCTTTCCCTTGTAGAACCATAAAACCAGCCGTATCGCCAACTATGTAATCTTGTTCAACAGGGACAGTCCAGAAGTCGCCAACATTTGCACCAAAATCAAACCATTTCATAAAGGATTGGTTCCGATATAGATAAACGACATCTCCAGAACACATTACAAACTCTGAAGGCCGATGATGCTCATAAACACCTTCTTCCCCTTGGATGAAAGGATCATCTAAATAAACCACTTGGTTTTTTTCAAGTTCCACGCAATTGAATCCATCTATAATAGTGTCTTTTGTTGCCTTGATGTTGACATAACCTTCCTCAAACATCCCATAATAATTATAATGCCACTCTGCACCAAGAGGAGCAAAAACAATGTCGCTTTTTTGGGCTGTCACCCCTCCCGCCATCAGCAGGAGCGCAAGCAAGGCATAAATTCTAATGCTTTTCATCGTACTATGTTTTTTATAACTATGTTTTTTATAAAAATAATGCAAAACTACTACTTTTTTATCCATTTTCCACATTCAGCCTCTTTGTTATCGGCGATGACTTTCCAAACATAAGCTCCCGAAGGCCACCCTTCAGCATTTATAGAAGTGACATTCTCCGTAATCTCCCGCCTATAAACCATCCTCCCACTCATATCATACACCTCCACCCGCGCATCCTTCAATCCCGTCCTGATATTCAGCACATCCTTCCCTGGATTAGGATAAGCAACAGCCACTTTCAGGCCATTGTCGTGGGCTTCGTCGATGCCTAGAAAAGCTTCAGCTGGAAATTTGGTGACAGTAGTCCAGTGTTGTGTTGTATTGTCAAGGTTTTTCGATGAGAAAACAAGGAGCGTTCCGCCATCGTGAGTTGATATAATACTGTATGCCAAACTATTGATATTGCCTTTGTCCAAATCATAAAACAACGTTGAAACAGTGTCCAAGTTGGCATCAAGTCGTTCAATCATTATCCAAGAGTCCTCGTTGAAAAAATAGCCATAATTCAAAGTGTAGCAGAAATAGAGTTCATCGTTATTTGTCGTTGAAATCGACCTTTGCCGAGCTGGACAATCGTATGAATCCGTGCTTCTTACCCGCCATTGCAATGCCGTAACAGAAGGCGAAGGATCGGCAATATTATCATCATAGTCATAAATTCTGACATCGGCTTGCTCATCGCCGTATTCGCGCTCAATTTGTGTTGATAAATAGGTCGTTCCGTGTCGGCTTCGGGCGACACTCATTTTTGAGAAGGTGCGATAATCAGAGACATCGGTATGGCTGAATTGCTTCGTTTTCAAGAGATTCAAATTGTTGTCAAAATAGAGAACTTGACCTTGAACGTACGCATTGGTGGTGTTGAATCTGCCGGGATAATACATCAAGTAGCCGAAATCTGTTTTCACCAAATGACAACGACCAAGCAGATGCTCAACAGCGCCACCTCCGCCATTCGAGACGGTCTCATATCCAATCTGATCAATAAGTTCCCCTTCAAAAGTCATTCTAAACATAAACAAAGAATCAGGGCCTCTTGGGTGGTCAACATCGTGGCTATATGCTTTGAAATAAGCTCCAACTATTACCCCATCGTCAACCAAAGGGGAAAACAGGCAGAGCGTACCGCATTGCTCATTCGGATTCAGTTGCCACGATGAGTTTTGAACTTCAAAAGTGTCAATCTTTATATGATGTTCGAAACACTCCGTAATGTTCAGTTGCTCATCCAATTTGTACAATCCGAGAATAGCCTCATCAGGTGGATTGTCGTAGTTCAAGAAATAATTGAAATACGAGAAATCATGGTCGGGATTATAGGCCATCAAAGCAAACAACTGGCCATCGTGTTCAAAAGTATAAGGATTTGCAGCTCGATAAGCGGGATTAAAGAATTCGTTATATGCCAACTCCTCGCCATTAGAAGAGAATTTTCGCAACGCTGGATGAGGCGAATAAAAATCCCCGTAACCGCTTTTGAAAAAATGGCAGCACGACACGACTACATTCCCATCTGAAGTCTCGTAAGCATCCAGCATATGGGTGATTTCATTCTCAGTAGTATAGTATTCATAAGATTGTTCCCACTCCTGAGCAACGGCCTTGGCTCCGAAAAGGAAAGCGAGAGACAATAAAAGGAAGTAGTGATTTTTCATAGGGCAGAATTTTTTCTACATCGCGCAAAAATATACTAATAAACCGCCAAAAAAGCCGATTCCATCGGCCAATCCACTATTTTTTCAAGAATCAATCTTGAAATTCAATGGGTTACACGATTTCTTTCCACTAAAAAGTTAGAAAAATCCACCTAAATCACCCGACAAATGGAGTCCAAAGCCCTTCAAAAGTCTCGGTTTGGGTCTTTTTCTTGATGCTGGTGCGGTACTTCGACACCGTGTTTTCGCGCAAGTCAAGAATGTCAGCGATTTCCTTCGTGCGGAAAGGAAAGTATGAAAGCACGCTGATGTCAAGTTCCGTTTCGTTCAAGTCGGGGTGCTCGGTCTTCAGTTTTCCCAAAGCCTCGGGGTAGGCCGTGTTGAACACTTCAAGGATACGACTAAAGGTATTGTTGCGTTTGTCATCATAGATGGCCCGTACCTTCATCCGTATGGCCTCTTGCGCCTGTGTCTCCAAAGCGCCATGCGCCTCTTGCAAGTCTCGCTTGATTTCCTCATGTTCTTGCATCATCCTTTTGCGGTAAGCACGGTGGTATATGACAAAAACCACTGCTCCCAACAACAGCAAAGCCACAATCACGCAAATGACTCTCAACACTTTCGCCTTTTGTGATGTTTTCTCTTCGCGTAAGGCCGTCAATCGTGCATCGCGTTCAGCTTTGTAGTTGTCGTATTGCTTCACGGTTAACAAGCCGTCACTAACCCTGTCAGTCTCTGCTTTGACGTATGATGCATGGTATTTCTGGCAAAACGCCACGCTGTCGGCATTGCCTTCCGCCTCGTAGATGCGAGCCAGCAAACTCATGACGGCACCAAGCTTCATGTCGTCGATGTCGCTGTCAAGAGCTTTAAGAAGATAGGGCTTGGATTTGCGGCAATAAGGCGAGTGGAACATGGTAATTCCAAGACTTATGGAATCGTTTTTCGTGTCGAAGCCGTGCCTGTTCTTGAAGGCGATAAGGTCGTGCATCACAAGGAAACACGAATCATACTCATGCAAGTCATAATACAAATCCGACACGAGACACTGCGCGCTGAAATAATTGTCAAGATTTCCGTTGACGGTGTCCAAATAAGGTCTGACCCTATCGAGGTAATAAGCCGCCGAATCATGTTCCATGATGCAGAAATAGGCATCCGCAAGTTCAAGATTTGCATGCATTGTCAAGGATGTGTCGTTGACCATTCTTTGGTAGTATAACGCGCGCTTCAAAGCGTCAATCTCCGCATTGTCTTCAATATACAGCTTGAAAACATGCGCCATCTGAACGTATGCCTGCGAGGTGAGTTGCACGGCTGCCGAATCCATATCCTCCGGCAAGACCTCCAGCTTTCCCGCCATCTGCAACAGCAAAGGAAGCGCTTGCTTCAGACTGTCGGCCTGTAGCAAGCGGCAGGCACTGTCGTATCGGCATTGAGCCTCTTTCATATCTTCCGCCGAAACATGATGGGTCATCCTTCCGCAAGCCAACACCGCCAGCAGAAGCCCCAATCCTAATATGCATCGCAACCATTTCATGCCCGCAAAATTAGTCAAAATCCATCAAACTCAATCAAAAATCTACCCCTTTCAAGGGGTGGCCGCAGGCCAGGGGAGGCCACTTTACTTCATGTCGTCAGTAGGACGATTCATGCCTTGTATTCTTTCCCACGCCTCAATCGATGGCAATTGAATCTCTCCACGCCTTTCGTTTACCTTTTCTTCCTCGAAAAGTGGAACTTCCTTGCCAAAAGTCTTTTGCCCATAGTATGATTTCCCGAACAATCTGCAATAGACTTCATCGTACAATTCGGCATAGTCGAATAAGTGGTAGTTGCCTATAATAACTTGTTTGCACAGCCAATCAAAGAACTCCAAATAATCACTTTCACTGACCTGCTCTGCATGTTTCTTTATAATGAATGGGATGATATTGTTCCATGCATCAATGCTATAGCGGGGATGTTGTTTGGCATCCAGCAATTCTTTAAGTTCATTGAATGTTTGTGTTGAATCAAACAACGCATTTGTTTTGTCGTCCAGTTGCAAACGGTATTCCTCGACCAAAGCCTCGTATTTCTTTGCTACTGAATCGCGCAAAAAGCCATCCAAAAGAGTGTCCTCTTCCAAGCGGTAGCCGCACAAAACCATTTTCCGTGCCGTGGCAACCGCCTTCAATGTGTCATTGCTTGCAAGACAGGCATCACACAACAGGTTAAGGTCTCTTGGAAACGGATAGTGCAGTGTGCCAAACGACAAAATCGTTTTCGGGTAATCTCCTTCCCAATAAGCGTCACATGCATTTTTAAGGTTTAAGTAATAATAACTATGGTAATCCAAGAAAAAATCAGCCACGACAATCGTGTCAAGGTTGAATTTTTTTGCATATTCCTTGATGGGTTCCAATCCCATCGACTGCCTGCGTTCATCTACGCCGTCAATATTGGCTATCGGGAAAAAAGCATCGTGTCCAAACAATTGGGAACCATATAATTGAGGTAACCCTTCGTTCATCCTATGGCGGTCTTCCATCAATGCGAGGTTGCTCTTTTCTGCATCGTTCTCTTTTACGGCCCTTCTATATGATTTTAGAAATTCGCCAAGAAAAACAGGATCTGAATGCTGGGCAATCAGCCAAGCCTGACCCGAAGCGGCATACCCGACAAGACTCCAAGTTGGGAAGCCATATTGTGCAATCAAAGCTTTCAGATGAGCCGTATTGGTTGAATCAACGACGTCCATTTTTCGTATGTTCTCTTCGTTCCACGGTGCCATCCTGATGGCTTGGTCTCTTGTCATCATGGCATTCAAAGAATCGACAAACGGCTGGCATGATTGCGCATAAGCTGTTTTCCCACCCACCATCACAGCAAGCAGAAACCCCAACCCTAATATGTGCCGCAGCCATTTCATGCCCGCAAAATTAGTCAAATTCCATCAAAATCCATCAAGAATGATGGGAAGACGATGTATCTTAACGGAACTAGGAGGAAATCCCATATCCAACCTCACCTCTCATCCTCCTAATATCCTGAATATTACCAATGATGCTGATGAGCCCAAAAGAAATCAGCAATGAAAGTGCCGTAGCGGTAATGAGTCGTGAGTTGGCGGCAAGCCATGAAAGCCAACCCGATTCCACTCGGAAGGTGAACAAAGGAACGGCGGCAGGAGTGGAAAGCAAAAACGCGATGGTAACAGCACCACTGATAATGCCCACGACAAAAGCCACCACCAAAGCCATCTTATAGCGACGAATCGTCGCCTCTTGGTGCTGCTTGATGTACTCGACGGCATCCAAACGCTTGTTGAGCGAGGCCATAAAGGCTTCGCTATCATCGAATTGAGGTTTATGGGCGAGGAAAAGATCCTCAAGGGCTTTGTCTTTGTTCATAGCTTCAGTTTTTCTTTCAGTTGGTCACGTCCCCGTGAGAGTTGTTTTTTTACGGCATCTTCCGATGCCTCGGTAATGGCGGCTATCTCCTTGATATTGTATCCGTTGAGATAAAAAAGTGTGATGGCCGAGCGTTCCTTGGGCGGCAGGGTGCGCAAAGCCAGATAGAGGTCTTGGTGCTCGAAAGAAGCATCAGCGGCACTGTTGCTGATGAGCGTCTTTGCTTCCTCGATGCTTTCCGTTGTGCGGCAACTTGCCTTGTGGTTGAGGAAGGTATTGTGGGCAATCTTGAAGAGCCACGAGCGGAACCTCCCTTTCTCCTGATAGCCCGCCGACGAGAGGTAAGCTTTGACCAACGCATCCTGGGCAATGTCGTCGGCTTCCTCCTTGTTGCCGCAGCAGAGGTAGAGCAAGAAGCCCCGCATGGCTCCTTGCTCACGCTCTACAAGTTCTATGAATCCTTCGCGTGTCACGGATTAAGCTTACTTTGTCAGATTGTTTTGCTCTGCTTCGATTTCCTTGGCGAGCATGTTTTTGCCTACCTTATAATTGATAAGGAAAGCGATGCCGACACCCAGCAGAACCACACCGAAAGCGATAGAGGTCTGAACATCTTCAAACATGTGAATTTTCTGCGTTGTAAGGAAGAATCCAAAGGCAATCAAACCGACACCGACGATGGAAGCGATGCAACCAACAAGCAGTTTGATAAGCAGTTTCTCCTTCAGCAGCTTTTTCTTGGGCGAAATCTTTTTCATCAGCTCTTCGACATCCATGTCAGGATGCTTCTCGATGGCTGTTGTTACAATTTGCATACGGTCTTTTGACTCGTTGATTTTACGACGTGTGATTAGCCAAACGCACAAGATGGGAAGTACGCATCCACATGCAATAACGGGAATCATTTCGATAAAATCCAACCAAATTACATTATTGTCCATTTTCTTTTTGTTTTAATTGTTAGACTTTTGTTTTCTGAACCAGTTCGCTCCTATAACAAGTTCAGAGGCCAAAAGGTGACATCAATTTGAAACTTTTTTTCGGATAAAGTGTCCTTCTTGAATCGCGGCAAAGGTGGCGATGACACAAATCACTGTTGCACTGTATTTTAGACCAATAAAAGATAGTGTCAACGGAAAAAGAAACAGAAGCGTCCCCGTGACTTTGTTCATCACGCTATGGACGGCCACAAACTGCTTTTGGACGACAAAACCCGAAACAACATTGATTGCTTTGATGAAAGCGATGATGCCTATCCAAATATAGAGCCAAACAGGGATTTCCATGACTGGGAGCAACTTGACCAAACAGGCGATGACAAAGATAATATCCGCAATCGTATCCAATTTGGCACCGAATGCACTATCGGTATTTGTTTTTCTTGCCACCCAACCATCAGCCATGTCGGAAACGCCCGCGGTGATGTACAACGAATAGAAAGCCACCGAGAACACGGGGCAAAACAAAATGGCTATGCTGCATAAAATTCGAATGCTTGTGATGAGATTGGCCATAAGAGGGTTATTGTTTCCTCAAACTAATCACGGCAGCCACGACCTCAACCAATCCGAACACAAAATAGATGTTGCTCATAAAATTGAAGCCCCACACCCACCATTCGAGGACGATCCAAAGCATCAAAATGATGCCGCAGGCGAGAACGGCGTATGGCGCAAGGCGGTGTTTTTTGAACAGCAGAATCGCTGCCGCAAACTGGGTGAGACCGTTCACCGCCAGCAGCACGAAGCCCGAAGGGACGAAGTCCCTGAAAAAGATATCAGGCCAAGGCATTTTTGCCCTCAACATTTCAAGCAATGGTTCCATGCCCCACATTTGCCCCGAGGGGTCAATCCACATCATCACGGCACCCATCACTGCACCGATGCCGATGAACAAGGTCAAGAATCTCAGGAATTTTATCATAATGCATTGATTGTCTTTTGTAGTTCGTCCAAGAACCGCGCCCCATGTCCGCCGTCCATCTGCACATGATGGAACTGGAAACTGATGGGCAAAGTGGTCTTAAACAAGGTTTTGCGGTATTTGCCCCACATCACCATCGGGTTGCAGAATTGGTCGGTGTATTGGTTGACGATGCAGTCGAGTTCGGTCTGTACCATGGCAGAGGTGCCAATGACCATGTGGTCTTCAAGGAAACTGCTCTCACAATCGTTGGCGGCTTTGGTGGTCAGTTCAAGGTAATCATGGTTAAATCGCTTCAAATCTTTGGAAAAAGGGATGTCGCATGAGTTGAGGCCGCCGTTGCGGTTGGTCACAATCACGTTGATGGCCAGCCGGTCGTAACGGAACAGTTTCCCCTTTTCAGGCAGGACAAGAAATTCCTCCATTTTGCTGGCCGTCTTGCCTATGCACCAACACATCAGCGTGGTCAGTTTCATGCCGCTTTTCCGACTGAACTTCAGCAGATGCCCGATGTTCGTTGTCTTCACCAAAGTCACCATCGGCATTGGCGAGGTCATCCAAAGCCTAAAGGCTTGGGCGCGAGGGCTTTCCTTGGGGTTGATTTCCGTTTTCATGGCTTTACAACACAAAACTCCTCGGATAAAAATCGCTATAAAAACGGCCATCCGTGGCAGTGAATTTCAGAACGCAATAATTCGGGTCGGTGACGCCGCCGGGGTAGTATTCCGTGTCACCCTCGCGCCAAATCATCTCCTTGCTTTTGGCATCCATCAGCACCTCCATCGTGCCACGCAGCATCATGCCCTTGAAGCCTTCGTTATCACTGAAATAGATGCATGCCTTGGGATTGGCTTTGTAGTGTGCCACACGCAGCGAGAAGGTGTTGGTAGTAAAATAGAACACCTTGATACCCTCGCGGACACGCGGTGAAAGCATTGCCTTAGTGCAAGGGAAACCTTCTTCATCCACAGATGAGATATAGGTAATCGGCAAGGTATCGGCCATCTGGGCAATGAGGTCTTTAACACCCGCCAAGGCTGGATTTTCAGGCGTAGTCTCGTCCGTCACCTTCAAGGCTTGGCGCCAGCGTTTCAAATGCGGGAAGTACATCTTCATCTGGCCGATGTATTCCTCCTTCGTAATGGGCTGGGGTAAACCTTTGTTGACCTCATTCACAAATTGGGCACAATGCTCAATCATCTCGTCCATTGTGCAGTCTTGCAGGAACTTACCGTCCTTGTAGCAATACATGCAATACTCTTCATTCTTGCTGCCGTCGGCGTTGGTGCCGAGCACTTGGTCATTTAGAGGCATTCCGCAGCTTTGGCAGAATTTCATTTCGTTTTCCATATTCAGTTTAAGTGTTTGTTTTGAAAGTTCATTGAAACAGTTGTCTAGGTAATATTTTCTTTTCTTTTGGTAGGAAAGTTGCTTCATACGCCTCAAAAGCCGCGGGGTTCTCATCAGCCACGAAATAACCTTTAGGCGGACAATAAGTACCCTCCCGACCGTTCCAATAGCCTGCAATCAACTCTTGCGCAAGGAAATAAGGCACTTCGGAATCCCTCGGCTCAGCGTGATAATGAATCTTTAGTTTGCTGGCGAGGTCGAAGCCTGCGTGTCTGTAGAAGTCGATATTGCCCTCCATACAGAGCAGGCCGATGCCCATGGCTTTGGCCTTTTCAAGTGCATAGTTCAGGAGTTTCAAGCCGTAGCCCTTGCGTTTGTAGTTGGGTGCAATGCTGATGGGGCCAAAAGTCCATGAGGGGAACACGGTTCCGTCATCAAGGATGATTTCAGCCTTCGAAAACATCACATGACCAATAATCTTTCTGTCTTCTTCCATCACGAAATCCAGTTCGGGAATGAAATCGGGACTGTTCCTATATTGGTTGAGCACGTAATGCTCGGTGCATCCCGGACGATAGACGTTCCAGAATGCCTCGCGCGTGAGATTCTCCACCTCGCGCCAGTCTTGGGGTTGTTCCAATCTGATATTCATGACGTTAAAATAAATCGCTTGTTTTGGTCATTCCGATGTCGTTTTGAATGTCGATGCCGACAATTTGCATTCAAGGCTTTCAGTTTTAAACTGCAAAAGTACAACAAATGCTACAAAATTATAATCATTTAACGGAATTTCGTCTTGTTAAAACGAATATTCGGATACTTTTGTAATTTTGCGACTCAAACAAAAACATTCAACGCAATGAAAAAACTATTGATTTTTGTGCTGGCCTTTGCCGCCATGCAATTGACCGCGCAGGACATGGCGCATTACAAGAAAATCGTGAAGGAACTGAGTTCCTCGAAGTATCAGGGCCGTGGCTATGCCCGCGATGGCGCCAACAAGGCCGGAAAGTATCTTGAAAAGGAATTTGCCAAGGCGGGCGTCGATGAGGTCGTCTGCCAGCCTTTCACCATCGACATCAACACTTTTCCCGGAAAGATGAAGATGTGGGCCGATGGTAAGAAACTCACTCCGGGCGTGGATTTTTCCATGCGCGAATATTCCCCCGGTGTGCACGGCACTTTCCCTGTGTATCATGTGGATACCCTGAATTTTGACCCCGAAAAAATGTATGCCGACCTTGCCAAGCCAGAATATGCCAATTGTTTCGTGGTCTGCGAGTTCTGGTTCGCTTATCGGCATGGGAAGGACTTCGCCCGTTTGCAAAAGCCTGGTGAATGTTCCAACGCGGGTGTCATCAACACTTGGACGTCGCCCATCAAGTTCTATAAGGCCTACGGCCACCGCGTGGTGGAGAAACCCATCATTTGGGTGACGCCCGAAGCCATCAAGGGCGTGAATTCCATCCGCGTGGATATCGACAACAAGTTCCTGAAGGACTTCGGACTCTTCAATGTCATCGCCAAGGTGGAAGGCCGCAAGCACGACAGTTGCTATGTCTTCACGGCGCACTACGACCACCTCGGCAACCTCGGCAGGCACGTCTATTATGCCGGTGCCAACGACAACGCCTCAGGTACCGCTACCATCGTGACCTTGGCTGCCTTTTACGCGAAAAACCGCCCTGAATACGACATGTATTTCATCGCTTTTTCGGGCGAGGATGCCAACCTGCGCGGATCGGAGTTTTATGCCAAGAATCCCCGCGTGCCGTTGGAGCAAATCAAATACCTCTTTAATATCGATATGATTGGCGACAACAACCCCGTGCAATATTGCGAAGTCAGCGACGAGGGAATGCGTGGTTTCGCCCTGTTTGAGCAAATCAACGACAAGCAGCACTATTTCAAGAGTCTGAACCGAGGCGAGTTGGCTGGCAACAGCGACCATTACCCCTTCGCCACACGCCATGTGCCTTGCATCTTCCTCGAAAACCAGGAGGGTGACGCATTCCCGTATTACCACACCATCTTCGACACATACGAAAACGCTGTTTTCGACAGCTACGAGCCTGTCTTCAGGCTGGTGAGGGACTTTGTGGAGCAGTATTGATTTTTCAGAAGAAACCCATATTTTTGCAATCGAATTTAACTCTAAAACAACACAAAAATGGAAGCAAAAGAACAAGTTCTGCAAGCCATGCGCGAGGCTGGACAGCCCGTGAACGCTGGCAAAGTGGCCGAAATGACCGGCCTCGACCGTAAAATCGTTGACAAGGCCTTCGAGGCCCTGAAGAAGGAAGGCGCCATCGTGTCGTCCGTCCGCTGCAAGTGGGAACCGGCAAAGTGAATTCCTATGAAAAAAACGCTATTTATACTCTTTATGGCCATAGGACTCTTCGCCAATTCCTTCGCCAGTAACCCCGTCACGCTTCAAAGCCCTGACGGGCAACTTGAACTGAAATTTGAACTCCGCGACGGCGTACCTTATTATTCCCTCGACCGCGCTGGGAAACCCGTGGTACTGCCCTCAAAGATGGGCTTCTCCCTCGAATGGCGCGACGACCTCGCACACGCCTTTGTGCTGAAAGACACGAAATACAGCACCTTCGACGAGACTTGGGAACCCGTCTGGGGCGAAGAGGCTCAAATCCGTAACCACTACAATGAGATGCTCGTTACCTTGGAGCAACCCATTGGTTCTGTGGGAAGTATGGACGAATCGACGCAAAAGAAACCCACCGTCATGCAGGTGCGTTTCCGCCTTTATGACGACGGTCTCGGCTTCCGTTATGAGTTCCCGATGGAGAACGCCTTGGTCTATTTCTGGATCAAGGAGGAGCTGACCGAGTTTGCCATGACGGGCGACCATAAGGCTTGGTGGATTCCGGGCGACTACGACACGCAGGAATACAACTTCACCGAGTCACGGCTGTCGCAGATCCGTGATTTGTGGGATGCAGGCCACAAAGATGGCGGTTGGCCTTGGACAGGCTTTTCGCCTACGGGTGTGCAGACTGCACTCCAGATGAAGACCGACGACGGACTCTACCTCAACATCCACGAGGCGGCCACCCTCGACTACCCGACCATGCACCTCGACCTTGATGACAAGAACATGGTGTTCCATGCCCATCTTTCACCCGATGCCACGGGCTACAAAGGCCGCTTGCAAGCCCCTTGCACGTCGCCTTGGCGCACGATTATGGTCTGCACTTCGGCCACCGATGCCCTCGCATCGCGCCTGATTCTCAACCTCAATGAACCCTGCGCCATCAAGGATGTGTCCTGGATTCACCCCGTGAAATACATGGGTGTGTGGTGGGAGATGATTTCGGGCAAGAGCTCGTGGTCTTATACCAACGACTTCCCCTCGGTGAAACTTGGGGAGACAGACTATGCCCATGCCACTCCTAACGGCACACACGGCGCCAACAACGCCAACGTGCGCCGCTATATCGACTTTGCCGCCGAAAATGGTTTTGATGCCCTCCTCATCGAAGGCTGGAACATCGGCTGGGAGGACTGGTATGCCAAGCAAAAAGATTTCGTCTTCGACTTCCTCACACCTTATCCCGATTTCGATTTGCCCGCCTTGAACAAATACGCCCACGAGAAGGGCATTCGTCTCATTATGCACCATGAGAGTTCTGCTTCCACACTGAATTACGAGCGTTGGATGGAGAAGGCCTACACGCTGATGAACCAATACGGCTACGATGCCGTGAAGGGCGGCTATGTGGGCACCATCATCCCCTTCGGCGAAGGTCACTACAGCCAGCCCATCAACAACCACTACCATTACGCCATCGTGGAGGCGGCCAAGCACCATATCATGGTCAATTCGCATGAGGCGGTAAGACCGACGGGTCTTTGCCGCACTTGGCCCAACATGATTGGCAACGAGAGCGCAATGGGCACCGAGTTCCGCGAGCGCATCAACCCCGGACACACCACCATCCTTCCGTTCACGCGCCTGCAAGGTGGCCCGATGGACTACACCCCTGGCATCTTTGAGACCGACATGGGCAAAATCGTGCCGTGGGGTAGAAAGATGCAAATCACCATTTGCAATCAGTTGGGCCTCTATGTGACCTTCTATTCGCCTTTGCAGATGGCCGCCGACTTCCCCGAGCATTACGCGCAGTTCATGGATGCCTTCCAGTTCATCAAGGATGTGGCCGTGGATTGGGACAAGAGCCTGTATCTCATGGCCGAGCCGGGCGACTACATTGTGACGGCGCGCCATCCGAAGCTTTCCACTTTGAACAAGGCCGCTGAGGGTGTCGGCACTTTGAAGGACGGCAAGAAAGGCGTGGTTTCCAACGCCACAAAGTTTGTGTATGCCTTGCCCGATGACGCCACGATTGAGGACCTTTGGCACGCCGAGCCGCACGATGTGTGGTATGTGGGCGGCATCACCGACGAGAACGCCCGCGAAGTAACGGTGAAGCTGGATTTCCTCCAACCTGGCGTGAAATACGAAGCCACCATTTATGCCGACGCCAAAGATGCCAGCGGCATCCCCGACGAGCATTACAACGCGCAGGCCTATACCATCACCAAAAAGACAGTGACGGCCAAATCGGAATTGAAACTTCGCATGGCGCCTTGCGGCGGCTTTGCCGTCTCGCTGCGTTCGCTTTGATTCACGGCAATTTGTTTCAATTGGAGGATTGACAATGGCTTCGACAAAAGAATACTCGGACTACATTCTCGAACAGCTTTCGGGCTTGGACGACATCACCTCGCGCTATATGATGGGCGAGTACATCCTTTATTATCGAGGGAAGGTCATTGGCGGCATTTATGACAACCGTTTTTTGGTCAAGCCTACGAAATCGGCAAGGGAAAAGATGCCCGACGCACCGCTTGATTTGCCCTATGATGGCGCAAAGCCGATGCTTTTGGTGGACAATGTGGAGAACCGCGACTTCCTGAAGGAGCTAGTCTTGGCAATGTATGACGAGTTGCCCGAGCCAAAAAAGCCGAGGAAGAAATGAAGCCTAACGCTTTTTGTAAACATAGCCCTTCTGCTCCCAGAGGGGCTTTTCTTTTGTGTTGACGATGCTGTAGAAACGCTCGAAGTCGGCCTCAGTGGTCGGGCAGGCGTTCCAAGCGCGTTCGACCACGCCAAGGACTTTGGGAAGCATCTGGTAGGTGGCATCGTCGAAGCTGCGGAGCTGCGACGACCACAACTGCGCCTGCACGCCGATGATGTCGCCTTTGTAATCCTTGGGTTGCAAAGCCCAGGCCTTGCGCTCGTCCACATAACCCGCCCATGACAGACCGATTTCATCGGGGGCGTCGCTATAGGCCAGGTCCAGATAGGTGTGGGCGGCAGGGGAGAGCACCACGGGGAAACCCTCGATGCCGTTGGTGTTCCAAACGTTGAGGAAATAAAGGGAACGTTTGAGTCGCTCCTCGGTCTCGGGCTCCAAGCCTTTGGCGATGTCCTCCCAACCGGCGAGGCGGATGCCCCGCGCTTCGGCGAGGTCGAGCATACCGTTGGTGAAGATTTCTTTCATCTCGTGACGGTCGTGGCCCGACCACGCGCCATCGGGCACCTCGTCGCCGCCGATGTGGATGGCGGGCAGAGGTACGCCAGCCTCTCGATGCAGGCGGACGACCTCGTCAAAGACGATGCCGTAGAACTTGTAAACGCTTGGAAGATAGACACTCAGTACGTTATCGGTGAAGTCCTGCGCCGACCAGTAATGCGAGGTGTCGGCAGGGTCTTGCAGGCGCAAACTGCTGTCGCCTGTACGCCGTTCGTAAGCCTGCATCGCCTTGATGGAAGCCCGTGAATGGCCTGGTGTGTCGAACTCGGGAATCACCACGATATGGCGCTCCCAAGCATAACGGAGAATCCGCTTGTATTCCTTCGCCGTATAATAAGAGGTGTTGCCAATGCGACCATTCGCCGAGGGCTTCAGCGCCACGGTCTCGTGAAGGTTCCAGTCGGGGAGGACATGATGTGCGCCATATTCCGTGAGTTCTGGCAAGTCTTTGATTTCCAAGCACCATGACTCATCGTCGGCGATATGGAAATGCAAGGCGTTGAGTTTCCATGAGGCCATCAGGTCGAGGATTTCGAGCACTTCGTCCACCGTACGAAAGTCGCGCACCACATCAAGCATGAAACCTCGATAGGGTAGGTCGGGCCAGTCCTCGAGGGTCATGGGCGGCAAAGGTCGCGGTAGCTTGGCGAGGGTGGTTTGGGCATAGAAAGCGCTGTCTTCGTCATCGGACTCCACTTTGGGTTCTCCGTCCGCGCCAATGATGATGCGGTACCATCCGGCAGGATGCGTCTCGGTCGTTTCCATCGGCTCGGTGCCGTACTGCACCCGTTTCAATTGCGGAATAATATCGGCCGGCTGGACTTCATAACGGCAAGTGAAACCGTCCAAGGAGTCCTTTGTCTCGGGATGCTCCAAAAAGTGGTATTGTACCTCCATCGGCAAGTCAGGTTTCCCTTTTTGCTGCAAGACGAAGCCCTCAGGCGCCCAAGAATGCCTCGGCAACGGGCGGCCATAGTATTTTAAGATGACGGTCCCGCTCGTCGGGATGTCGATGTACCATGATGTGCCTTGATAATGGTTCATATTAGGGCCTTCCACGGTGGTCTTGCCGTCGAAAAGCTCCTGAAACCACACCCGCGAGCCTTTAGGAACATCATGCAGCACAAGGGTATGCAGTGCCCGACCGTCGGTTTCTTTTGGGCCTTCGGTCCATTCGGCAGTTGGCATACGATGGCAGGCTACCGTCAGCACAAGCAGGGGTAACAAAAACAATGCCTTGCGCATGTGGCTTACAGGATTTGCGTCGTGTGGTTTTTTGTGTCCACCTTGCCAATGGCGTCGATGATAAGGCCTTCTTCGTCGATGACGTAGGTGGTGCGCAACGTGCCTTCGGTCACCTTGCCGTACATCTTCTTCTCACCCCAAGCCTCGTAAGCCTTCAGGATGCTGAGGTCGGTGTCGGCGATGAGGTGGAAAGGCAGGTTGTATTTCGCAATGAAGCGCTGGTGCGAGGCCGCGCTGTCGCGACTGACCCCCAGCACGTTATAACCCAGCGAGAGGAAGCGCTCGTAGTTGTCGCGCAGGTCGCAGGCCTCGGCGGTGCAGCCTGGGGTGCTGTCTTTGGGATAGAAGTATAGCACCAGCTTCTTTCCAGCGAAGTCGGTGAGTTTCACGGTGTTGCCATTTTCGTCCATGCCCTCGAAATAAGGGGCTTTTGTGCCTTTTTGTAACATGATGTTTCGTGTTTGCTAAATGTAGCGCAAAAATATAAAAAAAAGATGCAGCCTGAAACATGTCTTCGTTTTTGTGCTTTGATGAGCGGAAAAAAGAACTATCTTTGCGCCTTCAAAACAAATTTACAACCGTATGAATAAAATGAACATCCCCCTGATTGGGACTCTGCTTTTGCTCTCGTTGGTCGTGTGCCCGCTGCTTTATTTCCATGTGGGACCGGCGTTGGACGCCACGCAACTATCGACACTCAAGACCATCGGAATCGTCGCCGGATGCAGCGCTTTGCTTTGCTTCCTGGTGGGCGAACTCACCAGAAACAACAGCCAAGTGGACAAGGTTTGGAGCATCCTTCCCTTCGTCTATTGCTGGATTATCGCCGTGAAGGGCGGTATGCATCCACGCCTCGTCGTGATGGCCGTTTTGGCCACGCTTTGGGGCGTCCGTCTCACCTTCAACTTCGCCCGAAAAGGAGCGTACAAGCTCAGGTTCTGGGAAGGGGAGGAGGACTACCGCTGGAAGATTCTCCGCGCCATGCCCATTTTCAAGCGCCGTTGGGTGTGGTTGCTTTTCAACCTCATCTTCATCTCCATCTATCAGAATGCGGTCATCCTCATGCTGACTTTCCCTGCACTGGTGTGCATGAGCTCCGCCGTGCCCTTTGGGTGGGTGGATGCCGTCGCCGCCATCCTGATGTTTGGCTTCATCGTTTACGAGACCGTGGCCGACGAGCAGCAATGGAAGTTCCAGAGCAAGAAATGGGCGATGATCAAGTCCGGAAAAAAGCTGGAAGAGCTTCCCGCACCTTATAATAAAGGCTTCAACACCTTCGGGCTGTGGAACGTGAGCCGTCATCCCAACTATTTGGCCGAGCAGTCCATTTGGGTGAGTCTCTACCTGTTCTCTATCGGCGCAGGCATCGGCATTATCAATTGGAGCATGATTGGGGCTTTGCTCTTGATTGTCCTCTTTGCGGCCAGCACAAACCTCGCCGAGGGAATCAGCAGCGACAAATACCCCGAATACGCCGATTATTGCAAAAAGGTGAACAAGTTTTTCCCAGGGAAAAAATATGTCGGATTGAAATAGAAAAAATTATGAAGAAAAACTACTTGAAAATCATTGCAGTCGTCTTGTTGTGTTGGACGGCTGTGGAGGCCAATGCCCAAATGAATCACAAATGGACCATTGGCGTGAAAGGCGGCTGGAATTGGACCAACATCGACCGTTCCAATTTGGGCCGTATCGACGAGACTTATTCTCCGCTTGGCAGTTTTGATTTTGGCATTCAAGCCAAATTTGCCTTTACCAACTGGTTGGCCATACGCGCCGATTTGGATATCATGTCCCGCTCCTTCCGTATGGACCGAAATCTCCACTATCTTGACCCCGTTTACACAAGGTATTCCAATGATTATCTCATGCTGCCCTTGATGGCCGATTTCTCTTTTGGGGGTAGGAAACTGCGGGGTCATGCGTATGCTGGTGGCTTCGGAGGCTTTTGGATGAAAGCCTCGATGCAAGGCAAAACCTATTGGATGACAGATTATTATGTTTATTTCGATGACTTCAATGAAAGCCGAGAATTCAATAGCGAAGACCAGCGTTTCATCGCGGGAGCTGTCGGTGGATTGGGTTTGAGCTATGCTTTTTTTGGCTCAACCGAAGCTAGTCCTATCATCAGCCTCGATGCATTGTATTACTATGACCTTGTCAGCCATCACAAGGGTTACGCACACCTGAGCGACCCTCGCTATTTGAATACGTTTTCGATTACCCTTGGTATTTCGTGTTCTTTTTAAATTGTTAATCCTCAAATAGTTGCAAATATGAAAAGAAATATCATAATTCTGGCAATCATCGCTTTGGTTTTCAGCGGTTGCCGCAAAGAGGCCGACTATCATCCCTATATCGGCGAAAACGACAAACTGGCCTACGACAGTTATTCCACCCAGTTCGAGTATCTTTGGAAATGCATCAGCACAGGTTATGTGTTTTGGGACGTTGACAAAACGAATTGGGACGTCGTCTACGCTGAATATATGCCCAAGTTCAAGGCATTGGATGCAAAACATGAAGCCGGTCAGAACGTGACCCTCGCGGAATTGAAGACCTTGTATGAGGGAGCAATGGGCGGCTTAAGAGACCATCACATGAACATTGAGGTGAGAAACCTGTTTCCTTCACCTGACGATAACGCTTCCTATATTAGCATCCGTCCTGGAATGATGGAAGTGGAAAAAAGGGATTATTACATAGAGTCGTTGGGGAACGCCCAATATGACCTGATGGTTTTCCTTAACAACGATATTGATGCACAATACGAGTTGGCAGCACATGAATCGGTTACGGCTTATGTGGATGAGATTGGCGAGGATGTCACCTACCATTACTGCCTTTTCACCCTTCCCGACGGGCGCAAGATTCCTTATCTCTGGCAGTCGATGGCGGGCCTCACGCCAGTCATGCATTCTTTGGGCGGTACAGATCAAGCTAGTGATGCAGCTGTAATCGTGGATCATTGGCTGACGGCTATCAAGGAGACACCACGCGAGCAATTGGCGGGCATCATCCTCGACAACCGATGCAACACAGGCGGGTATCAGGACGACCTCGACTACTTGATTGGCTCGTTCCTCAATGAGAAAACAGAAATCCTGAGGACGCGCTACAAGGAAGGTCCCGGCAGGCTGGAACATTCCATCTGGACCCCTTACTACATTGAGCCTTTGGCCCAATATCACCGCGACATCACTGCCGAGAACATCCCATACGTCGTCATTACCGACATCTTCTCCATCAGCATGGGCGAGATTGAGCCTGCGACCATCAAAGCCGTGCTGCCTACGAGTTATGTAATCGGAGAGCGTACTTTTGGTGCCACCGGTCCGTTGCAACCCACCACTTCTATCGATCTCAACTATGGTGGTCCGTTTGGCAACATCAGCAAGATGCACCATTACGTCTATACTTCGACGTTTGAATGTTCGATTGGCGGCAAAGTGCTTGAAGGCACTGGCCTTACACCCGATCAAGAGGTGCTCCGCAAAGACCACAATGGCAATTTCAAGGCCCAACTGGATGCCGCTATTGAATATATTCAAAACCATTGAGTGGGAATCTCCTACGACGACCCCGACGACGACATCTCATGATTAAATCCAATTCAAAATGAAAAAAGTATTATTTCTCGCAGTAGTGGTCTTGATGATGGTCACGGGCTGCAACCGCAAAGAAAAAGTACAAGAGCAACAAACAATGAATAAGGAAAACAACGAATTGGCTGCTTTCGACGTGCAGAAAGCGTTTGAGAAGAACGGCTTCACGTGGTTCACTGAGAACCTCATCGTTTGCAGCGGCGACACCACGCGGAGCAACGCCATGACTATCGGATGGGGTGGCATCGGCAACTATCTGGGCCATAACCGTCCGGCGGTAACCGTCTATGTGGCCCCAGGCCGCTACACTTGGGAGTTTATGGAGAAATATCCACGATTCACCATCATGCAGTTCGACGACCCTTCTATTTGGAAATATATGGGCAGCAACAGCGGCCGCGACGGCGATAAAGCCGCCGCCCTTGGCCTGCATGTAGCCTACACCGAACACGGCACGCCCTATTACGAGGAGGCCAACATGGTCATCGAGTGCGAAACCATGACGGTCTGGCATCAGACGGAACAGGACTTCCGCAACGACACGCCCAAAAAATGGTACGATGGCTTCGATGCTGGCATCCACACCGTCTATGTCGGCGAGGTCATCGGGGCTTGGAGGAGAGAGTAACCCGACTCCGTGGCACAAGCCCTCGCCAGCGAGGGCGTTGAAACCAAGCGGATGGCAGTATGAGCATTATTTCACGATGAACTTGGCCGTTTCAAGGAAGTTTTCATCCTTGATTTGCAAGATATAGAGCCCTTTTTCCAACTCCGCAACGGAAATGGTTCCGTTAGTGAGGCCCTCAGCCACCTTTTGGCCCAAAACATTGAAGATGGAGTATTCCACGGCATCGCAAGGCAGGTGCTTTATGTGGAGCACGTCGGAAACGGGGTTGGGAAAGACTTGAAGCTGCTGCTGGTGCGGGGCTTCGTGGACCGCCGTGGGTGCAGACGAAGGGATGATATTCAGAATAATGCCCTCCACTTTTGTCATCCCGTAATAGAAATTCGGGTCGGGGATGTCGTACCAGTTGTCCAAAGAGCCGCCATAACCAAAGTTGATGTGGAATTTGCCATCCTCTTTGCGATAGCCGTCGACCACGACGTTGTGTCCGACCGTTCCGGCGGGATTTTCAACGGCCAGATGGGCAGGATAGCCCTCTTGCAGATTGGAGATTAAGGTGGCATACATCACCGAATCGGGCTCCCGAAACAGCAGGCAGTCAGTGAAACCGAACCGTTGATAGGCCTCAAATGCCTGGTCCACATAGAAGGTGCCTGAGCCTTCCGAGGTATAGACTTGGGTGCAGGCCGTGCCGCAAGCAAAAACCACGGCGGCCGCCAACATGTCGGAAAGTTCCTCGCCGCGCTGGAAAGCCGCATCGACGGAATCCAACAATACGTTCAGTTGTGGGAAGGACGGGAATTTCAGGGTTTCCCAGTCGTCATCGATGTTGTAGTTGCGACCAGCGTAAAAATGGACATAGTCGTCGCCGTCGTCAAAGCGAGTGTCTTGCGTCGTTCGCAAGTAATTGATAATCTGTCCCATGGCAACGGCGGGGCAACCGGCATAGCTGTATGAGTAGCCCGCCATCGGATCTCGTGGACAAAACTGGTTGTAAGGATAATCCTGCGTCCAGTGCGAGGTGAGGAGAGGCTCTTGCGCCCAGCCGGTCAAAGCGCAAAACAAAAGCAACACGGAAAGAAATTTCGACATTTGTTTCAGATTTGATTGATGGTGCAAAAGTAGGACATTTTATTGTTTTTCTGTCAATTTTTCAAAAAGGTTTGTACCTTTGCGCTCAGATTCACAAACGGAATTTATGAAAAAGAAAGTTCTTATACTTGCAGCTATATTTCTGGGCATCTCCATCCCGCTTTTTTCCATCGTGAGCGGACACACCTTGACCAACACCCTCAAGGACCTTTGGGCAGAACTGCAAATGGGCTATCTGGAACGTTCACAATCGCAAGAGCGTTTCACGGAAGAATATGAACGTCAGCACCAAAAGATGATCGACGTCATCACCAACTCCAACGAACTGTCCATCTTGTTGTACACGCAGGAGCAAAACATGACTTTCGACCTGGCCTACGCCTTGAAGAAGGTGACTTCCGACTACAAGGATTTCAGCAAGGACGTGAAGCCGTATGCCCACATCGTGAAGGGCCTGAACATCGAAATCGACCGCTACGCCCGTCTCATCGAGGCCCTTCGCCGGCTCCCTCCCGTGATGAAGGAAATCGAAATCGAGATTCTGCCTGACAGCCTGCTGTATCACAACGATTCGTTGGACATGCACTTCTCCAACACGACTTCCACCCTGGAGAAGGAGGTCATCCGTATTGCCGTCAAGGACACGCTCGCTCCTTTCATCTTGGATGAGGAAGGGGAAATCTACCGCGACTCTTGCATCCGCTATGCCTCCGAGCTGCTGAAAATGTACGCCGACAATCGCGCCATCATCATTGCGGACAGCTCGCACTATCAGGAGGCCTATTTGCGCATGAAGGAGACATACGACTATGCTCAAACCCGCTATCACGATTTGGAGGACTATATCTTTGTGGAGGGACAGACGCCCTTCCTAGAAATCATGTCGAATCCCAGGTACTATTGGGACAAGGTCATGGTGGATATTCGCGGACAGTATGATTTCATGGAACTTGGCGGCGAGGATACGCCGCCTGCCGATTCTTTGGCCGTCGGCGCAGTCCTCCCGGATTCTACGGCCGTCAGCGCAGTCCTCCTGGATTCTACGGCCGTCAGCACAGCCCTCCCGGATTCCACAGCCGTTGTTACGGACGCCTCCGACGAGGTGGATGAATCGTTTTTTGCCAATCTTTCCAGCAAGGGTGAAAATTCCTTGTTGGTGATTGTCGCCTCCATCCAGATTATTGCCTTGGCTATCTTTTGGGTCTTGACATTCCTGGTGCTGCTGTTGATCAGTCGCATATTCAAGCGCAGCAGTTTTGTCCAACGTGTCATCCCAAACAAGAAGCTGCCGATTTTCTCGGTGTTTGTGGGGACGATTCTCTACTTCTTTATGGTGGGCTTCTTCTTGAAAGGCGACGAGTACATCGAGCTGGGTGTCAGGCACATCAACACCTTCTTGTGGCTGCTCATTGCCATCTCCGGCTCGTTGCTGCTGCGTGTGAAGCCAGAGCAAATCAGGAATGGTTTCCGGCTCTATATCCCGACTTTCCTCATCGCGCTGGTGATCATTATCTGCCGCATCTCCTTCGTTCCCGACCGGCTGATGAACTTTTTGTTCCCCCCGATGCTCGCCTTTGCCGTGCTGAGGCAGCTGCTCTTCTGCATCAGGGAAAGCGGAAAGGCCACACCCATCGACAGCACTTTGGGTTGGGTTTCGTTGGCCATCTATCTCATCGCCTTTGGATTCTCTTTCTTCGGCTACACCTTCGTGGCTTTGCTTATCCTGGTCTGGTGGTATTTCCAACTGGCCGCCTTGCTGACCATCGTCTGTATTTCGGACTTGCTGGAACGATACAAGGAAAAGAGGCTGACCAAGCGTGTGGATGCGCTGCGCGAACGCATCACCTATGTGGGAGGCGATGACCGTGAGTCGTTGCTGTTTGGCGCCACTTGGTTCTACGACTTCATCAAACAGGTGCTCGTCCCTGCAATGTTGCTGCTCTCGTTGCCCTTCTGTATGCGTCTGTCGTTGAATATTTTAGACTTCAACGACCTGTATATAAAGATATTCGCCAACCCCTTCGTCCAGTTGGTGGACAAGGATGGTTTCGAGACACTTCGGATTTCCGGCAGGAGCATCGTTTATCTGTTCATCCTCTTCTTCATCTTGCGGTACTTCAACCGCGCTGTCCACGCCATTTGGCAATACGTCCGCTACATGACCTTCATGCACAGGCACAACCGAGATAGCATCCGCGCCAATGAAATCAATCTTTCTTTGGGCAACAGCATCATCAGCGTTTTGGTTTGGATGTCCTACATCGTGGTGATTGTTGTCGTATGGAGAATCCCGATGGGTTCCTTGAGTCTGGTGGCTGGAGGTTTGTCGGCTGGTATCGGTCTCGCTCTCAAGGATATCCTCAACAACTTTATCTATGGCATCCAGCTGATGGGCGGCCGTTTGCGTGTGGGCGACTGGATTGAATGCGATGGCGTGCGAGGACGTGTCGTCGCCATCAACTATCAGTGCGTACAGGTGGAGACCATCGAAGGCACGGAGATGTCGTTCCTCAACGCCTCGCTCTTCGGCAAGAACTTCAACAACCTTACCCGCAACAACTCCTACGAGTTCACCAAAATCATCGTCGGGGTGGCATACGGAACTGATATCAAAAAAGTGCGTGAGGTGCTGGTGGAGGCCATGCAGAAAATGCGCACTAAGGACCGCTATGGCCGTGAAATCGTGGATCCCACCAAGGGCATTTACGTGGTCGTCGAAAACATGAGCGACAGTTCTGTGGACATTGCCGTGAAACAGTACGTTTTGGTTGCAGAACGCATCGGCTATGTCGACCGTTCGAAGGAAGTCATTTACGAGGCGCTCAACAACGCCGGCATCACCATCCCGTTCCCGCAGTGCGATGTGCACCTGATTCAAGATGATGCCCACCTGATTCAAGATGAAAGCGAAAACAATTGAGTATGCAAAGAACACCCTGGTTTTTCATCTGTCTTGCCCTGCTTCTGTGCAGCGTTTCACTGCGGGCCCAATGGTCAGGCAGCATGGACGTGTTAGGGGGGCTCGGAGGGACGGAAGGCAACTCGATTATCGAGGACAAACCCATGCTTCACGGGCTTGTGCAAGGGGTGTGTAAACTGGACTACAAGAAAGACCAGTTTAACTGGCATACTACATTGAATGGGAAATGGGAACCTAAAACCACCGAAAACACCCGCGTTTTCTACAAAAATGAGGAGCTTGGGGTGGTTTACAAGTCGGTCACGACCAAGCCCCTGACCCTCAGCGTGAAGTCGGAATTTGCATGGACACCCTTCGAAGGCAGGAAATACGACTGCTGGATTCTGTATCAGTACGATAACGACCATGCCCGCAACCATTCCTTAGATATGGGTGCGCATTCAGAGGATGAAGGCCATTTTTCATACTACTACGAGGTCCCCATGATGGACAAACACAAATTGGAATCCGGCTTTCGGTCCTCCCGAAGCTTTGACGATGGGCGTAGCGTTTTGAAAAGCTCCCTTGCTTTCAAGGCCATCAACAGTCAGAAACTCAACACCTGGATTGTGTTCAAAACCGACGAAGGCAACGGGACAGGGACATCGATAGATATAGATGATCTTCAAGGCTATGTCTGGAAATACCGGATTACCCCCAACAGCACAGATGTCAATGTAGACGGGGACATTCACCTGCAAAGGACCCTTTTGGACGGGGAAACCAAACTGAAATGGGGTCCAGGTGTCCGTTTGGCAACTTGGAATGCCTTTGACCATAATAGTGGCGCCACTCTCATAATACCGTCTGATGACGATGATGACGACGAGGAAATATGGAAGGATTCCGCCCGCTTGCGCGAAAACTTCGATTTCTTCTGCGTCAGGGCGGAACCTTTTTTGACTGCCGATTTCAAATGGAAAAACATTGAGGCCCATGCCGACTATGCCTGTCAGGTGTATGCCCGACGCTTGAACGACGACAGCCATCGGCAGCCGTTGCAAATCAAGGGGGTGTATCCTGTGGGGAATGCTTTCGTGAAGTGGAACATTTCATCCCATCATCTGCTCCTTCTGACCAACAAGATGAGTGTTACCCACCCGGATTACCTCCAAATCTGCTGGTACGATCGCACCGCCGGCTATTTGGACCAGTTGTACAGGGGAAACGAACAACTTTTGTCGCCTCAAAAACAACGTTTCGCCCTCGACTATGAATTCAAGTGGAACCGCTTCTTTTCCGCTACTTCAGTCTCCTACACCGGCGTGACCAACGAAATAGACCAGACTTGGACTAATGAGGAGATCGATGGGCGTTTGTATAAGGTTTTCCATTGGATTAACTCGTCCGACAGTCGTTCCATCGGCTTGGAGCAAACGCTGGGTTGGAAGGGTACGGTCATTACGGCCAAGGCCAAGATCACTTACAACCAGACGCGACGTATTGCCAAAAGCGACGGCAGCACCATCAAAGACTCGTTCGACTGGCGACTGACTGGCGATATTTCCGCCAATTTGGGGAAGGGCTGGAGCATTGGGGCGGATATACGTTACCAGAGCAAGGTGGCCACCTTCTTCACCCTCTTTAAGAATTATTGCGTACTCAATGCGCGCATCAAGAAAGACTTCAATCGATTCACGTTGTACCTTGAAGGCTGCGACCTGCTTGATCAGCCGATGGAAACCAGCTTCGAATCGGCGGAAATGCAAGACTATTGGATAGAGAAGGTTCAGAACAACCGGCGCGTCATTGTCGTTGGCGCCAAATGGAAATTTTGAAGCGCTTTTTGGAGTTTTGTGACATAGACGCATGGGGGATGAGCTTTTTTTAGTATTTTTGCAGACGCAATTTCAATCAATAATGCTATGAAGAAACTTATGCTACTTTGCACGGCTCTTTTCGTTTCCGTGTCCTTGTTTGCTGCCAAGCCTCTCAAGGTTACCGCAGGCAGCCTGTCAGTCCTCAAGGAAGACGCTACCGCCACCTGGACCATCGACCTTTCGGAGGCCCAATTCGTCAACAACGGCGTCTTCGCCCGTGAAAACAAAGGCGACTTCAAAACCTGGTGCGAGGACGATTATGACGTTCGCGTCCAGCTTATGAACGAGGCCTTTTTCGAGGCCTTCAACTCGTACAGCAACGGCCTCAAGCTCGTGAATGAAGGCGAAGCCCCCTACAAAGTAATTCTGAAAGTGAACACCTTTGAGCGTGGACAGGGCCCTGGCGTGATGGGTAGCTGCTACATTAGCGTCTACGGGACTTTGGAAGTCATCAATGTGGCCACGGGAGAAAAAGCCTTGGAGATTCAAGTGAACAACGTAAAGGGAGACACGGACTTCGTGGAAACCGACCGTTTCCCCAAGACGATGAACTGGTTGTGCCGCGACATATTCAAAATGAAAAAGTAATACTATTTTCTCATTATGAACAAACTCAAGAATAAAGGAATTGTGCTGTCGGTGGCAGTAATCCTGCTCGCAGCCGCCATGCTCTCATCTTGCGGCACCACTTACACGGCTGCTGGCACGAATGTCTCAAAAATCGATGAACTTGCCCTCATCGAGCCCAGGTCGATCATTTTCTATTTTGACAACCCGAAATCAGGCTATCGCGATGAGTCGCTGTCGGATGCATCTGAGCAACTGGTTACAGAGATTCTGACGTCCACCCGCTATCCCTTCACGGACATAGTTCCGGCTGACTACGAAGGAAATGGCAAGTCCATCGCAAAGTGGATCGACGTTTTCTCGGACCTTGGGTCCTCCGACATTAAGAAACTTAGAGTGCCCAAGGCGCTGTCGGAGCTGATCAAGTCCACGGGTCATCGCTATGGCATAGTCGTTCATGCATACGGCTTTATCGAGAGCAACGAGGCCTATAATGCGGAAAAAACGGCAGAGCTGGTGGGCAACGTCATCAGAACGCTGTTCGACGAGCCCAAGCAATACACCGCTGGCGACCAGGTGGGCAACGCTCTTTACGCGGCCGTCATCGATACGCAGACCGACCGTGTCATTTATTTCAACAGCGTCCTCTCCAATGCCGATCACCCCTTGAGCCGGAGGGATGTGAGCGTCCAGATGAGAAACCTGCTCAAGAAGTTTAATTGAGATAGTACAATAAAACACTTATAATCAACATTTTATTAACCTAAAAAATTAAAAAAATGAAAAAAGTAACATTTTTGCTCACCACCCTGCTTATTGGTGGCATGATGCTCACGGGATGCAAAAAACCCGATCCGACCCCGACTCCAGAACCGACCCCGACACCTACCACTCTAACCGTGGTGTACAAGGTTGACAACACGAATGGCCATTTGGTCATGTCAGATTGCTTCAAGTTGAATGTGACCTATATCGGTGCCAATGGCCAAGAAGTCACAGAGAGCGGCGTCGCATTGCCGTGGATGAAGTCTATCGAAGTCACGTCACCTTTCAAAGCCAAGATGGAAGGCGAATACGTTTACAATGAAAACGAACTTCCGGACCAAGTGGTTTCAGGGAAGCAGTATGGAGTTGGATACTATACTGGCAGTTCGTTGAACATTGAGATGCTGGGTAGCCTCGGCTCAGCCAGCAAGGAAAGCTTCCTTAATCTCATGGCTGAGCATCCCGATCGCCTGAAATTCACCATGGAGAAAGATTTTTGATCTATACCTGGTGCTACAAAAAACCGCTCCTTTTCGGGGCGGTTTTTTTATTTTGGGTTAGGGAATAAGAGAATGAAATAAGCCAAGACAAAAAAATCATCATTGATTGATGTTTGGTCGCATCATCCCCAACAATTAGTGATTGAAAAACACCAAAATCCCAAATGTTGGGGATTTCACAGGTCGTGCGTCGGCCGTACTTTTGCAGCAGATTTTTGTCATAAATTTAGAATGAGTTTTGAGTTAGTTTCAATGTGCGGGACAGAGTAATCTGTGCCGCACATTTTTTTTGTACTTTTGCAAACAAACAAATTGTCATGGGTATTACTGTCGGACTATTGATTCCATTGTTGGGCACGATGTTAGGTGCTTCGTTCGTCTTTTTCATGAAGAAAGACATGTCGCCAAAGTTGCAAAAGTCGCTATTGGGTTTCGCTTCGGGCGTGATGGTGGCTGCCTCGGTGTGGTCGCTGCTCATCCCGTCTATTGAGATGCGAGCGGAGAGCGGCCATTGGTCGGTGCTGCCTGCTGCAATAGGTTTCCTTGCTGGCATCGGTTTCTTGTTGCTCTTGGACGAGCTGACACCGCACTTGCATCTGGGAGCCAACAAGCCCGAGGGTCCACGTTCAAAACTCTCTCGCACAGCCATGTTGGCCTTGGCCGTCACCATCCACAATCTGCCTGAGGGCATGGCCGTGGGTGTGGTGTTTGCCGCTGCTTCGCAAGGTGCTGAAGGCATTACGTTGGCCAGTGCCATGGCCGTTTCGCTCGGCATCGCCATCCAAAACATCCCTGAAGGGGCCATCATCTCCATGCCCATGTGCGCCGAGGGCAACAGCAAGGGACGCTCGTTCTTCCTCGGCAGCCTGAGTGGGGTAGTGGAGCCCTTGGGTGGACTGTTGGTAGTGTTGTTAGCCGCCTGGCTGACACCCATTTTGCCTTACATGCTCTCCTTCGCCGCCGGTGCCATGTGCTACGTGGTGGTCGAAGAGCTGATTCCCGAGGCCTCCTCGGGCGAACATTCCAATCTCAGCACTATTGGTTTCGCCGTCGGATTCGTGCTGATGATGGTTCTGGATGTGGTGATGGGGTGAGTTCGACAATTCGATGAACAAAAGTTTCGTGAAGACATAAAAAAACAAATCTGTCCATCCGAACTAACAAAAAAAGTTGTAATTTTGTATCGTCGGGATTTCTATGAAAAAGAATTACTCCATTTTGATAAAAGCAACCATGGACGGAAAATCGCAAACACCACAAGAGGAACGGATAAAGATGCTGCAATCGCTTATGCCTGAGGTATTTGACGAGGGCAGGATTGATTGGGAAAAGTTGAAGGCTACGCTTGGCGAAAAGGTGAATTTTGCCAATGAGCGCTATGTGCTGAATTGGGCGGGGAAAAGCGATGCGTTCCGTGTGATGCAGCAGCCTTCGTCGGCTACTTTGATTCCGTGCCGGGAGGAGTCTGTCGATTTTGACAATACCGAAAACATTTTCATTGAGGGTGAGAACATGGAAGTACTTAAAGTGTTGCAGAAGAGTTATTTCGGCAAGGTGAAAATGATATACATAGACCCGCCGTACAATACAGGAAATGATTCGTTCATCTATCCCGACAAGTTTTCGGAGACCAAGGAGGAATACCTGCGCCGCGTTGGCGACAAGGACGAGGAAGGTTATATGACCCGCGAAGGCATGTTCCGCAAAAACAGCAAGGAAAACGGACAATACCACAGCAACTGGCTCAATATGATGATGCCGCGCCTCTATTTGGCCAAAAGCCTGCTGCGTGAAGATGGTGTGATTTTCGTTTCCATTGACGATAACGAGGTGCACAACCTTCGTTTGTTGATGAATGAGATTTTCGGAGAGGAGAATTTTGTGGCACAAATGGTTTGGGAAGGAGCATATAAAAATGCTGCTCGTCAAATAGGAATTAATCATGAGTATGTGCTTGTGTATTCAAAAAATACATTTGAGGCAGAAGAACCATGGATGGTTGGAAAACGGGATGTTGAAGTCGTATTGAAAGAAGCTAAACGATTACAAGAAAAATACGGATCTGATTACAAAACTGCTTCTACTGAAATGGCAGGATGGTTTCTAGCAAATAAATCCAAACCTGTTTTTGCACATCGTAGATTTCATCTTATCGATCAAAATGGGGTGTATAAAGAAGATGATCCAACTGCTCCGGGAGGAAGGAAATTCGAGTTGGTAAATCCTCTCACTAATGAAGTAATTCCATTACGCAAAAATAGAGGTTGGAGGTTTGATCAAAAAACATTCAACAAATTAGTCAAAGAGGGGAAAATCTCTTTCCCGACAGCAAATACCATTATGGTTCGGACGTATTTGCATGAAACAGATAAAGTAACTCCACAAAGTGTATTTTATCAAGCTGCTCGTTCGGCTTCAGAAAGGTTGGCAAGGTTAATGAACGGGAACTTCTTCGAATTTCCAAAAGACGAAGAAATCATAAAGCAGTTTGTGGAAATGTCAGCCACATCAAACTCGCTTATTCTTGATTTCTTCGCTGGTAGTTGCACCACCGCACACGCAGTTATGCAACTTAACAAGGAAGACGGCGGCCATAGAAAGTACATTTGTGTGCAGCTGCCCGAGTTGTGCGACGAAACAAGCGAGGCGTACAAAGCCGGGTATAACACCATTGCGGAAATTGGAAAGGAAAGAATCAGGAGAGCCGGGGCGAAAATTCGTGCTGAAGTTGAAGCCGAACAAGCCAAACAAGAAAAGCAACTCCAGTTTGAGGAAGAATCCATTGAAATGCCCGACTTGGGTTTCAAGGTGTTCAAATTGTCGGAAAGCAACTTCAAGCAATGGCGTGAAATAAAAGGCTCCAACAAAGAGGAATGGAAACAGCAGATGATGGACTTCCTCAATCCCGTAGCCGAAAACGCCACCACCGATAATATGGTGTATGAATTGCTCTTAAAGAGCGGCAAGAGCCTGAACAGCACCATAGAACACCATAACGGTTTCTACGCCATCAACGGCAAAGAACTGATACTGATGCTCGAATCCGCCACGCAAGAAACGGTTGATGCCATCCTCGCCGAGCATCCGCAAAAAGTAATCGCCTTGGATAATTTATTCGAAGGCAACGACCAATTGAAAACCAACACAGCACTTCAGATGAGAGATGCTGGAGTGGAGTTTAGGACGATATAAATGGAGGTCTTTATGAACTTACAAGAAATATATACCAAGTTAAAACTGACGGAAGATGATAGCCTTATTCGGGTTTCCGAAAATAAAGAATGGCAGAAAAAGGTTGCTCTTCCCAGTCGCATTTACCGCTTGCTGGAAAAGAACGAGTTGCTCAAGACATTGGATGCGTTTTTTTGTTTTGACAACAAGCCGCTTATCTTGTTCTTCAATCTTGAAGATGGCAATAAGAAACAAGAGCTTCACAAGGCAATTTGGAATTTCAACGAATCGCCTATAGCCATTATTGTTGAGAATAACGCTGTCGAAATCTTCAATGGTTTTTCTATTGACGAGAACACGAAATTGCTCCATTCAATAGGTGGTGTTGAGAAATTGGATGATTTCACCTATTTTGAACTGGTTACTGGAAAGACATGGGAAAAATATCAGGATGACCTCAGCCATAAAAATAGGGTTGATTATAAATTGTTGGATAATATTGAAGATGCGCAAGGTTTGATGATGAAACTGGGGCTATCACAAACTTTGGTTAATGCGCTGATCGGCAAGATTATTTTCTATCGCTATTTGATAGACCGCAAGGTAAGGCTGAATTATCAAGGCAAAGAGAGATGGGATAATGTGGACTTGTGCCAATGCTTGGCTAACAAAGATAGCTTTTTAGCCTTTGTTCAGTATTTGGAAAAGAAGTTCAATGGTGATATGTTTCGGATCGCTATTGAGGACTATCAACTAATCAGTCAAGATGCGCTAAATATACTCATCAGGGTATTGGAGAGTGAAGATCTTTCAACTAATCAACGGTCTTTGTTTGACCTATATGATTTCTCTATCCTTCCGATAGAGTTCATAAGTAACATGTATGAAAAGTTTATCGGGGTTGACAAACAGGATAAAGAAAGTGCATATTACACTCCAACATTCTTGGTGGATTATATCGTGGCTGAAACTGTTGAAAAGCACTTGAATTCCGATGATAATAACTATAATTGTCGGATTTTGGACCCTTCTTGCGGCTCAGGCATTTTCTTGGTTGAGTCTTTGCGTAGAATCATAGAAAAATACATGAAGGTCAAGGATATAGAAAATATCAATACTGATTTATCCAGACAAGAAGTAAAAGATTTGGTTTATGACAATATTTTTGGCATAGACAAAGACTATGATGCTGTGCAAGTTGCTATATTCTCTGTTTATCTTACATTACTCGATTATCAAGAACCAGCAGACATCGAAAAATTCAAGTTTCCAAATTTGTACGGAAAGAATCTGATATGTAGCGACACTTTTGATGTTGACAACACGGAATTAAAGGAACTGGAAGAAAAGAGATTGCAGTTTGATTATATTATTGGGAATCCACCATGGAAGCGAGGCGGTGTGAAAAAAGGTTCATGTTGCGAAAAGTACTTGAAACAACGAGGTCTTTTAACTAATATAGGGAACCGGGAATTGGCGCAAGCCTTTGTTTTGCGAAGTATGGATTTTGCATCACCGAACGCACAATGTGCTTTGGTACTTGTTAGCAAGGTTTTGTACAATCTTGACAGTAAGAAATTCCGTTCATACATTCTTCAATATTTGTATATCAATCAAGTTCTGGAGTTGGCTCCCGTTCGTAAAGAAGTGTTTAACAAATCCAACGATCCAGCCATTGCTCCTGCTTGTGTGTTATTTTACAAAAATGCCAATGGTGAATCAACTGATAGCAATGTCATAAATCATATCGCATTAAAGCCAAGTCGGTTTTTCACTATGTTTAAAGTCTTCAGTTTGACTCGTAACGATATTCAAGAAATCCAACAAGACAGATTAAAGAAATACGATTATCTTTGGAAAGTGTTGGTTTACGGGTCATATTTGGACTTTATTTTTATCAAACGTTTGAAAACCCACAAGACAATCCTAGAAACAATTAAGGATCAAGGGGTCGTAAAACAAGGCTATAAAAACAAAGATGGTGACAAACGGATTGACACAAGTGCTTTGATGGAGTGGAGTTTGTTACAAAACAAGACAATTAGACCTTTTTATTGTTCGGGTGAATTGCTTAAATGGGATAAACCTTATGTTGGTTATATTTATAGGAATGGTGGCGAGGTTGACACTAGTATTTATATTGCTCCATATGTAGTGATAAAAAACGGCATTCAATCGGATGATTTGAAAATTGTTTCAGCAATATGTTATACGGATGCAGTTTATAATGACTCCATAACGGCGATTAGCGGTATTCATAATGAAACAATTTTGCGTAATATTGTGGGCACATTGAATTCAAGTTTTTCTGCATATCAAAATCTATTGACTTTTAGTTCTTCAGGAATAGAACGAGAATTTGCCAACGATACAGAAAAGCTTTCATTACCATATTGCCATGATCTTGCCGATTTGGTAAAAGAAATGGAAAGGCTGACAAAAGAAGAACACATTTCAACTTTAATTACACCTTCATTAGAGCAAAGCATCCGAGAACAAAAACACAAAATTGATGAATTAATTTGCAAGAAATTTGATTGTTCGAAGATTGAATTAGATTTGATGGACTACGCTACAAATGTTTCTATCCCAATTGCAATAAAGTCAAAAGGATATGAAAGAGCGTTTCAACCGATAAAAAAAGACGATGCTTTGTTGACAAATTACGCTCAGGTTTATATCGACCGATATTCCCAAAGTTTCAACAGAAACGGAAAACGTTTTGTGGTTGATATTCAATACTCTGAACAAATGATCGGTATGTTTTTCAGAGTAATTGATGAACAAGATTTTACCGAAGAGATACCTGTTCCCAAAACTAACGACACTCTGTTGGCTTTGGCAGCAGAGCTATCATCTCAACGAGTAACGGACCAGTTGTTTGTGCAAAAAGACATTCGCGGTTTTGAAAAAGAATTCTTTTATGTTATCAAGCCAAACGAAAAGCGTTTGTGGCACAAGGCTATTGCCCATTTGGATGTGAATGAGTTTGACGATGCAATGTTAAGAACAGGAGGAATAAATGGGTAGTATATTAAATGCATCTGGTTTTGTCGGTACAATTACGTTTAGGAATTGTGAATTAGAAGCCTTGTTGTTTTATTGTGTAGATATCTATAATAATTTCATGATCAATAATTTCAAGTGTCATGATGATGAGGAATTAATCAGGGACATTTTTTTTGATAGTCTAAACGATGATACTTATAGAGGAAGAAATCCAATTTTGCAAAATTATCATTTTGAGAAAGAACCCCAGGAGAAATCAGGATACCTTGACATAAAGATAAAAACAATAAATCCATACATAAGCACCAAAGCTTATTATTGTATTGAATGTAAGAGATTAGGTGCTGATTCTACTGGAAACGCAAATGATTTGAATACCGAGTATGTAAAGAATGGCATTTGTCGTTTTGTGGAAGATTATTATTCTTCATATTATGAATGCAATGCAATGCTTGGATTCATTGTAAGTAAGGTATGTGTTCAAAAGGACTTTATTGACAACATCAATTCTAAACTAAATAAAGACTATAAAAACACTCAGAAACAAATAGTAAATGCTCGAGGAATAACAGGTTTGCAGTATGTTGATTTTGCAAACGGCTATCCGTATTCATACATATCAACTCATACTCATGTTTCGGGTAAAGTGATATTCCTGTATCATCTAATGTTTGATTTTTCCAACAACATAATATGAAACTTTCCTTCGAATCCAATCTTTCCTATCAGCAGGATGCCATTCAGTCGGTTGTTGGTCTCTTTGAAGGGCAAGCGATTGAGGATTCCTTGTTCCAATATAATCTCAACGAGCAACAAGCAAGTTTGATTGATGGCATTGGAAACAAGTTGGTTTTGTCGGAAGAACAGATTCTTGCCAATTTACAGAAAGTGCAGAACAAAAATGAGATTGCTCTATCTGAAATGCTTGACGGGATGCACTTTTCCATTGAAATGGAAACTGGAACAGGAAAGACATACGTTTACCTGCGTACCATTTACGAATTGAACAAAACATACGGTTTCAAGAAGTTTGTTATCGTTGTTCCCTCTGTCCCGATTCGGGAGGGCGTTTTGAAGAATCTGCAAATCACACACGAGCATTTCCAAACGATATACGACAACACGCCTATTCGGTTCTATGTTTACGACCGAAACAAGATTTCCCAACTTAGGGGCTTTGCGGCAGGTGACAATATTGAGGTGCTGGTTATCAACATTGATTCGTTTGCCAAGGATGAGAATGTCATCAATAAACCAAACGACAAACTCAACGGGCAGGAACCTATCAACTTTATCAAACAGGTTCAGCCCATTGTGATTGTGGACGAACCCCAAAACATGGAATCGGAAAAACGTGCGGCGGCCATTGCCAATCTGAATCCGCTTTGCACGTTGCGCTATTCGGCCACTCACCGAAACCGTTACAATCTTATATACAGTCTAAACCCCGTAAAGGCTTACGATTTGGGGCTTGTGAAACAAATAGAAGTCGATTCTGTGTTTGAGGAAAACTCTCTGAATGGTGCATTCGTGGCTTTGGAATCGATAACCGCAAGCAAAACGAGGATTACGGCAAAAGTTTCTATTGATGTCAACGACAGAAATGGGGTAAAGCGGAAATCGGTTCCCGTTAGAGCGGGCGATGATTTGTATTCAAAAAGTATAAATCGTGAGGTTTATCGCAATGGTTATATTGTAGAGGAGATAGATGCATCGAATGCATGTATCGTGTTTTCGAACGGTGATGTATTGTATCAGGGACAGCGCAAAGACGACTTAAACGATGACGTGATGAAGTTCCAAATTCATCGTACCATTGAGGAGCATTTGCGTAAGGAACTGAAATTGAACAAACAGGGAATCAAAGTCTTATCGTTGTTTTTCATTGACAGGGTGGCAAATTATCGTACATACGATGCCCAAGACAGTGAAGTTAAAGGAAAGTTTGCCATCTGGTTTGAGGAGATTTATTCAGAGTTGATAAAACGTCCTGAATTTCAATCGTTGGACAAGTATCCCATTGACAAGATTCACAATGGCTACTTTTCGCAAGACAAAAAGGGACACGCCAAGGACACTTCTGGTGAAACGCAAGCTGATGATGATACATATAACTTGATTATGAGAGAAAAGGAAACGCTGTTGGATATGAATAACCCACTTCGTTTCATCTTTTCTCACACGGCTTTGCGCGAAGGTTGGGATAACCCCAATGTCTTCCAAATCTGCACTTTGAATGAAACCAAGTCAGAAATCAAGAAACGTCAGGAAATAGGTCGAGGTTTGCGCTTGCCGGTCAATCAAGACGGAGTGCGCTGTTATGACAGAAATGTCAACCGTTTAACTGTTATCGCCAACGAATCATACAATGACTTTGCGAAAGCCTTACAAAATGAGATGCAGGAGGATTGTGGTGTCAACTTTGGAGGTCGCATTAAGCCCAAACGTGATAGGGTTGCGGTGAAATACAAGAAAGGTTTTGAAGCCGACCCGCTTTTCCTCGCCATTTGGGAAAAACTGAAATCCAAAACAACGTATCGTGTGAAATATGATACCGATGCGTTGATTGAAAAGGCAGGCAAAGAAATGAAACAAATGCCCAGTATTGTGGCTCCATCCATTCGTTCGGTGAAGACGGAAGTTGTTATCACCGAAGATGGTGTTTCAACCAATTATAAAGGCGACAAACTTTCATCTCATACTTCGGATTATATTATACCCGATGTCTTGGGCTACATACAAAACAGAACAGAGCTAACTCGATCAACCATTTTGCGCATTTTGGAAAACTCTGGCCGGTTGGATGATTTAGCAGTTAATCCACAGTTGTTTATGGATTTGGCTGTTGATGCAATCAGGCGCGTTTTGCAGGATATGATGATCGATGGCATAGAATATCTCAAGATTGGAAATACAGAGTATGAAATGCGCTTGTTCGAAGAACAGGAATTGGAAATCTATTTGAACGACTTCACTTTCAAGGTTTCTGATACTGATAAAACCATCTACGATGAATATGTCCCTTTAGATTCTTCGGTAGAGAACAAGTTTGCCCAAGATTGCGAAACAAGTGAGCAAATCAAGTATTATTTCAAATTGCCGGATTGGTTCAAAATCCCCACTCCAATCGGCTCCTATAATCCTGATTGGGCGGTAGTGTTTGAAGATGACAAGAAAGTGTATTTTGTCGCTGAAACCAAAGACACGGGAACCCCTGTTGTGGATTTGAGCAAAGTGCATCCGAGCGAAAGGCAGAAGATTCGTTGTGGAAAGGCGCATTTCAAGCAGTTTGAGGATTTGGAATATAAGGTTGTTAGTAAGGTGAGCGATTTGGTAATTAACACTTCTGATTGTTGATTAATTGAGCATAATAAAAAAGCCCCACCTGAAAGGAGAAAAGCTTGACCTTATCCGCAGGGTGGGCTTACTTTTGTTATCGCTGGAGGGAACATCCTTTCGGCCGCCCCTTACGTCTTGATAATCCACTGGTTTTTCATTCCGTGTCCGCGACCAACTGCCTGCAAAATTACAACAAAAACTCAAAACTCACCATGAAAATGAAAAAAACATTTCACTTCCCTAAAAAGTGTAATTTTGCATTATCAAACTGAGTCATGGCCATGGAAGAAAACGCCACAACTTCAAAAGAAGAAAAGAAAGCCAAACGCCACAACTTCTTGAACCGGATTGGGACTATTGTGTTGGGTACCACCATCTCGTTGATTGTCACCATCACGGCGGCACAAATCCTCGAACGGCAACATCGGGCCAAGGACCGTCGCCTTTCGGCCTTGATGGTGATGAGCAACATCGAGAGCTACGCACGGATTCTCGAATCTGCCCATGAATATTTGGAACGCGCCGACACCGTGTCAGCATGGCTGTTGAACCTTCCTCTGACCAAGGTCGATTCGTTGGATCAAGATTCATTGCTTACCCTGATGGACGAATTGATGTATATTCCCCTCATCATTTATGACAAGACCACAGAGGGCATTTTCTCTGACGATATTGAGACTTGGAAAAACATGGGCAATTTCCTGTTTATTGACAATGTCGGGAGATGCTTTTCAGACATGCGTACCATCGAGGAAGAATGGACTGCTTTCTCTGAAGAGATGGATGTGGCTCGTGATGCAGTCCTCTATCACCCAGAACAATATCCAGGCAGTTCTTGGTGTTCCAAATACTTGAACGACAAAGTGTTCCGTCAGATTTTGCGCGATTTCCACAACAGGAGATGTTGGATTTATAACCAAATCGAAAAGATACGTTATTATAATTATTTGAATTTGGCCGCCATCGGCATTTCCGAGCAGGAGCTGTACGATTTCATCGAAATGCGCGAGAAAGAAATCAAGATTGATAGAGAGAAACCTGACGACAATTTCTACACTCCTAGAATCAACCCCGACAGCATTACGACCATTCATGTTCCGCAAAAAAATAACCTTTGAACAAAAAAAGCACGCGCCACTGCCAAACGCATCAACGAAGACGACAGCATGGAAGTGGTATGATGGTGGCAAAAGCCAACGGGATTCATCCGCTGTTTGATTCTCGGTAGCAAAAATTCAAAAACCAAGTTTGGGTTTGCGGGCCGCGGCTTGTTTTTTTGTACCTTTGCGCCCCGAAATTGGCATAATAGAGTCATGCGTCTGTCGGAAATCATTGTAAGAAAGCGTTTTGTGTTCTTAATAGCAGCGGTTGTCGTCGCAATCGCCAGCGCATTGATGATTCCGCATACCAACATCAATGCCGACATGACGCGCTACCTGCCAGACGATTCGCCGATGAAGCAAGGCATAGAACAGATGTCGGAGGAGTTTGGCGCAGATGCGGTGGGAACGGGCATGGTCAGGGTGATGTTTTGGTCGCTTCCCGACAGTCTAAAGACCTCCACCAAAGATGAGCTTTCCAACATTGAAGGCGTTTCCAACATCTTGTACCAGAATGGCAGCGAAGAGTACAACCAAGGCGAAAAGGTACTGTACGAACTTCTATGTGGCAGCCAGCGAACTCAAGAGGACATCGCCAATGAGATTGCGGACAAATACGGTGATCGGATTATCGTTGAGAAAAGCGAAAATGGCACTACAGCTCCAATAGGCGTGATTCTCATTGCCTTCGTCTTGCTTCTGATTGTGCTGTTCATCATGTGCGAGTCATGGCTTGAGCCACCTATATTCCTTGCTGCCATTGGTGTGGCTGTGGCCATCAACATGGGCACAAACGCCCTGTTCAAGAGCGTGTCGGTCACCACCAACTCGATTGCCGCCATTCTTCAGCTCGTCCTTTCCATCGACTATTCCATCATCCTCATGAACCGCTACAGGCAGGAAAAGTCGTTGGGAAATTGCGACAAGATCACCGCTATGGTCCATGCGCTCAAAAAGGCATCATCGTCGATAGTGAGCAGTGCCTTTACCACCATAGTCGGACTGTTGGCCCTCGTGTTCATGAAGCTGAAAATCGGTGCCGACATGGGTGTCGTCTTGGCGAAAGGCGTCCTTTGCAGTCTGGTGTCCATCTATACCGTGCTGCCAACGCTCATTTTGGCTTTGAACAGCAACATTGAGAAAACGACAAAAAGGGTGCTGAAACTCAAGACTGACCGCCTTGCTGGTTTCAGCATGAAGTTCCGCGTTCCGTTGGCCATAGCTTTCATGGCCATTTTTGCGGGTTCGTACTACCTTCACAAAAAGACGGAGATTTCGTTTTCTTTCGAACAGAAATCCGAAATCGAGAAGTATTTCCCCCCGAAAAACATCATCGTGCTTCTGTACGACAATGCCGATGCTCCAAGGGTGATAGAACTGGCCGACAGCATAGCGACCCATCCGAACGTGAAATCTTTCATTTCATATCCTTCGCTGATGCAAAAGAAACTGACGGCCACTGAAACAAAGAGCATGATTGGCGGTTTGACGGCGATGGCAGGAGATATGATGCCGATGGCTGGCGATAATGGGTTCAATATCGCTGATTTTGACCTCAACACGATTGTGGATGCGATATACTACTTAGGCTCACGAAACCCCAGCGAAGAAAAAATGAGCCTCCACGACTTTGCCTCACTCGCAGCGGAACTGAGCGCCGACACTACGCTTTCTGCGTATCTTGGAGACGCGATGCAAGTCAGCGAAGGTGATTCGCAATACTTGGACATCCTCGTTGCGCTTACCGACACCAGCCTTATCGACAAGAAGTTGACCTCAAAAGAAATATCCAATTTGGTGGGCGTCGACCAGGAGCTGATTTCGCTTATATGTCCTGAAAACCAAAAGACTACCATTCGTGAAATCATCAAATCATCTAGGGAATTGCTCGATGGAAGCATGGTGCCTTCACGCACAAACAACAAAACGCCCGAGCCGCAACTTGTTGTGCAGCAGCTTGATTCCCTTCTCCTCGAGAATGATTCCATCCAAAGCGATAAAAACATAGCCCAAGCCGAAAACATCGGCGTTTCTGATGAAATCGACGAAGATGCGATTTACAAGGATTCGACCATTTTCATGAAACAGTATACCTCGTCCGAAATCGCCCAAATGGTAGGAATGAACGGAAAGAGTGCGTCCATCATATTCAACCTTTACGGACGAACCATAAAGCAAAAGACAAAGACCATGTCGGTGTATGATTTTATACGGTTCGTCATCAACGACATCGCCAACAGGAAGGTTTTTGCTTCGCAGATAGACCAAGAAAGCCGCAGGTTGTTGAGACAAAAGGAAAATTTGATGTTGATGACGCTCCAGTCTGGCAAAACCGAAAGCTCGGAGGAAGAGATAGTAGCCGAGTTGGAGGAGAATCCAATGGAAATCATCGAGCCTGTCGATGAGCAGGAAGAGGAGCTTGACTTGGCGATGCCAACGGTTGACAAGGAAAACATAGAAAAGCTCAACATGGCTGAGAAACTCATGAACATCGCCACGAAGGGAAGCCGTTTCGACGCTGCCGAGATGCACGCGCTGCTCACTAAGTTTGGCGCCAAAATGGAAATGCGCGACATTGAGCTTGCCTACCTCTACAACGGTATCCTCCATTTCGATGATGACAGTGTGAGGATGTCGGCAGAAGACATTCTCAGAACGCTGAACGATTCCGTAATTGACCATCCACGCTTTGCTTCATTGATCAATGACGAAATGAGGTCGGGGATGGACACCGTCAATGTCCTGATAGACGAAAACTTCAGCCAGTTGCGCGGACGAAAGTATTCACAAGCCATCGTTTTCAGCGACCTGCCCAAGGAATCCGATGCCACTCACAACTTTGTGGAAACCCTTGCCGCACAATGTGACCATCGGCTTGAAAGCAGGCATTATCTTATCGGCGAATCGGTGATGATGAAGGAGATGCGCAACCAGTTCGGCGACGAAATGCTACTCGTCACGCTCATCACCATATTGTCCATTTTCCTCATTGTGGCCATCACCTTCCGTTCGCTCGTCGTGCCTGCCATACTGGTAATGACGGTGATGTCGGCGGTGTATATCGATGTGATAGTGAGCGGACTGAGCGGTAAGCTGCTCTATTTGGCCTATCTCATCATGCAGAGCATACTGATGGGGGCGACCATCGACTATGGTATACTTTTCACAAATAACTACCGTGAAGCCCGAGCGACGACGAGCAAGATAGACTCCATCCGCAAGGCCTATCTGGCGTCAACGCACACCATTCTCACTTCGGGAACAATCATGACGATGGCACCGTTTGCCATGTCCATCTTGATAGATGATGCCACCATAGCGACGATACTGAAATGCATAGCCGCAGGTGCCTTGGCCGCCGTGTTGCTGATTCTCTTCGTCTTGCCGGGACTTCTTGCTGCCTTCGACAGGTTTGTCGTAGGGAGGAAAGGCCGCGAATGCACAGATTCTGCACAGATACAAGGCCGTAAGTAAGGTTGGTGTCAAAAAAGAGTGATTCTTTGTGCCCCTAAAAAACAATCTAAAATGAGTCTGACGGCGAAAACAAAGAAATGGCTTGAAAAGAACGCTGACATTTCCCTCACGAAAAGATACCATACCTTCCCAGTTTACGCCCGCTCCAAACTTTGTTTGGCAAAATACACCTATTATACTGCAAAAAAACTTGAAGGCGGCAACGTGCGTATGTACATGAACCATCCTGGAATGTCGATAACACCCATGGGTTTGGAGGCAGTGGGACCGAAACTTGCAAAGTACGCGAAGGTAGCCAAGCCTTTCTTCAACTCCCCCGAGAAGTCGTCGCTCTCGGTGGCCTATATCTTGTCGCACACCCTTCCTGTCGGCAGCATTGTAGGTCCAAACAAAGGCTTTGGCGGTTGGGGATATCCTGAGGTAAACCGCATCCACCGCAAGGTGACAACAGGCGCGGAAGAACTGATTGACTTCACAGTGAAGGAAATAGGATAACAGATTTTCGGTGAAGGATAGACTTGGCGTAAGGTTTTTTAGTATTTTTGGGGCCTAAATCAACTTCTATTCTAAATTCTAAACCTATTTTTATGACTCTCGAAGAAGCAATGCGCGCCCGCCACATGGTGCGCAAATACACTGACAAACCTTTGCCGGAAGACATTGCGGCACAACTCAACCAAAGGATTGAGGAAAACAACCAGAAGCATCACACCGACATCCGCTTGATGCTTAACGACACGAACGCCTATCAATGCATCGTGAGACTGCTTCTCGCCAAAGGGGTGAGGAACTATTTCATCATGGCAGGTGACGAAGCTCCCGACTTGGGTGAACGCCTTGGCTATGCCGGTGCCGACCTGATGCTCTTTGCACAGACCCTTGGACTGAACACTTGGTGGGCCAGTGGCACCTTCAGCCGCAAAAACACTAAGGCCGTTGTCGGCGACAAAGCCGTGCTTGGCGTGGTGGCTGTGGGATACGGTGCCACGCAAGGCGTGCAGCACAAAATGAGACCTGCATCGGAGGTCAGCGCCTACGAAGGCGTTGCACCACAATGGTTCAACAATGGCGTGGAAGCGGCCTTGCTCGCTCCAACCGCCCTCAACAAATTGAGTTTCTTCGTGAAAGGCCAAGGCAACAAGGTCGCACTGACTTATAAAGAAGGTGCTTTCGCAGGCGTGGACAAAGGTTTGGTGAAATACCATTTTGAACTTGGCGCAGGGAAAGAAAACTTTGAGTGGGTATAGAAACAATCCTCAAGGAGGATTTCAAGAACTCATTGGCTGATTTGACAAAAACATGATTATCCATTATTCTCATATTTACAGCAAAAATCCTATTCAAAATGAAAAAAGCATTATTCCTCGCAGTAGTGGCCCTGATGATGGCCACGGGCTGCAACAACCAAAGCAAGAAAACCGCCCAAGTCGCGGAAACTGAGCCTGTAGCCGAACAAACCAGCGGCATCTATGACATCACCGTCAAGGACATGGACGGCAGCGATGTGTCGTTGGCCAACTACAAAGGCAAGGTGCTGCTCATCGTCAATGTGGCGAGCAAGTGTGGCTTAACCCCGCAGTATGAAGGCCTTGAAGCCCTTTATCTGAAGTACAAAGACCAAGGTCTGGAGATTCTGGCTTTCCCGTGCAATCAATTCCTCGGCCAAGAGCCTGGCACCAACGAAGAGATTCAGGGCTTCTGCTCGCTGAACTACAACGTGACTTTCCCGCTGTTCGACAAGATCGATGTCAACGGAGAGAATGAAAGCCCTCTCTACACCTACCTCAAGGAGCAAGCGCCTTTCCAAGGTTATCCCGAAGGTACCGAGGAGTTTGCGGCCATGCTTGACGAGATTCACCAAAAGACAGGCACGGGCTTCGACCAAGGCGACGCCATCCGTTGGAACTTCGGCAAGTTCCTTGTCTCCAAAGATGGTCAGACCATCCTTCGTTTTGAGCCGATGGTGACACCTGACATGATGGAAGAAGCCATTGAGGAAATGCTGAAATAAAGCCATGAGCTGGCTTATCCTTATCATCGCAGGCCTCTGTGAACCAGGCTTCGCTTTTTGTCTCGGCAAGACCAAGCTCGCAGTCGGAACGGAGTATTGGCTATGGATTTCAGGCTTTGCCGTGCTCTATGTGCTGAGTGCCGTGCTTTTGGCGAAAGCCACGCAGACCATCCCCATCGGCATCGCCTATCCCGTCTGGACAGGCATCGGCGCTGTCGGTGCGGTGCTGTTGGGCATCTTCGTGTTTCATGAGCCAGCCACATTTTGGAGGGTGTTTTTCCTCAGCACGTTGATTCTTTCCATTATTGGGCTTAAGGCTGTTTCATAGGCAAAACCATTGGGCATTGACAATCCACAACTTGGGCAAAGGCTTGGGATGCGGAGTTTTTTTGTAAATTTGCCCCGTGAAACTCAATGAGCGAAATATCATCATCGACGACAACCTCAACCGCATCGCGGAGGCGGGAATGGAAAACTACATCACCCATGCCTACTGCGCGGAGGGCGAGTGCGAGGTATGGTACGGGGGCAGTCAACTGCATTTCCGCAAGGGCGACTGCATGATTGTGGTGGCCAACCGGCAGGTGACGCGCCTGAAACCGTCGGCGGATTTCCGTGTGAGCGTCGTCTATGTGGACCTCGACTTCATCAACGTCTGCGCCACCCATTCCAACTACGGAACCCGCGGCGGTATGTCTCTTTACATTAGCCCCATCATGTGCCTCAACGAGGAGGAGCAGAGGCTATGCGAGCGCGACTTCGAGGAGGTGTTTCGTCGTATGATGCATCCGCACCGGTATTTTCACGGCGACGAGATGGTGGCCGTGTTGCAGATGCTCTTCATTGACTTCTTCGAGTTCCACTCGCGCATTTACGGTGAGGCGGATTTGTCGGCGGAGACAGCTTCGGCGATGGACCGTTTCGTGGCGATGCTGGAGCGTGGTGACTACTGCAAACACCGCGATGTGGCATGGTATGCCAGCGAGCTGTGCGTTACGCCCAAGTATCTCTCGGAGATATGTAAGCGCGTGAGCGGTCAGTCGGCCAACTACTGGATTAACCGTTACGCCGCTATGGAACTCAGCCACCTGCTCAAAGACCGAACCCTTACCCTAACCGACATCGCTGACCGCTTCAACTTCGCCTCTCTGTCGTACTTTTCGCGCTATGTGCAGAACAACCTCGGACAAAAGCCAAGCGCGTTTAGGTCATAGATTATCAAAAAAGGAAAAATGTGAAAAAATCACCGAACTATGTGTAACATTGGTTCGGATTTTTAATTGTTATTTTGCACCGTTATTTTAAAGACAAACAAAAACAGGAAAAAATATGGACAAAATCATCAAATTAAGCAATGGCATTGAGATGCCGATTTTGGGTTACGGAGTGTTTCAAGTGCCGCCGCAAGAGGCCGAAAGATGCGTGAGCGACGCATTGAGTGTGGGCTATCGCCTTATTGATACCGCCCAAGCGTATTTCAACGAGGAAGGCGTCGGCGAGGCCATCGCAAAGAGCGGC